>Ga0209465_10000038_pt1 | contig 56449 bp, 46 predicted proteins | sample PanSoiPlot1MoBio_FD_188321 | JGI IMG/M metagenome (GOLD analysis project Ga0209465, IMG submission 188321) | Tropical forest soil microbial communities from Panama analyzed to predict greenhouse gas emissions - Panama Soil Plot 1 MoBio (SPAdes)... | ecosystem: Environmental > Terrestrial > Soil...
GGACGAAGTCCTGAATGACCTGTCGCGAGGGGTGAAGGATCTGCGGCGGTATGGGGCGGTGGAGCCGGGACCGGTGCCGGACGTGTGGGAGCGGGAGAGTGACGATCCGTATGTGTGGCCGGAGTTTCCGACGAGGGTGGGGAGGCCGAATGATCTCGCGGTGGAGCTGCGGAGTTACACGCAGACGCGACCGTTGGTGAAGGGGCGGTGAGGCGCGACGACATCGTTCGGAGGAAGCCGACCGTGAGGCCATCTGGAGGTCTCAGCGATGGGACCGGAGACGCCGTCGCGTTGAGGGGAGTGTAGCAGATGGAGCGGCGGTCGTTCCTGCGGCTCGTCGGTATGGGCGTGCTTGGGATGGAGCTGGACGTCGACCGGCTGTTGTGGGTGCCGGGCGCGAAGACGTTTTTTCTGCCGCCGGTTCGTCCGCACACGTTCATGCACATGGACTGGATCACGCGGGAAGCGCTGCGGCTGTTCGAGCACAACCTGGCGCTCATCAAGATGGTGAACCGGACGTATGACGAGCGATTCCGTGTCTGAGGATCTCCCGTATCTGCCGTCGGCGACGTGCCCGTTCTGTGCGGGGCTGGCGGTGCGGAGCTGTCATGTGTGCGGTGGGCAACGGGTCGTGAGCACGATGGGGAAGGTGCGGGACGCGTGCGCGGCGGTGTGGGCGAAGGATGGCTGTCACTGCGATGCGTGCGCGGCGCTCGCGGTCTACGCGCCGCGGGTCGAGGTGATGGAGCCGTGCGAGGAGCCGATGGTGGTGCGACGGCGGCGGCTGGCGGCGACGCGGCGGTGTCGGTGGTGCGGCGAGGTGTTCGTCGTCCCGTTCCCGACGTCCACGGCGCAGTGCTGTTCGCGGGTGTGTGGGCAGCGGTGGCGACGTGGAGCGGAGCGGGCGAGGGCGTCATGAAGGAGAGCGAGCGGGTGAAGGCAGCGCTCCAGGCGTATCGGATGGTGTATGCGCCGCCGGACGAGGTGGTCCCGACACGGGAGTACCGGCAGTGGCGGGCGAAGTTACTGGAGTTGCTGCAGGGGATGAGTGTGGAGGAGACGCAGGCGTATTACGCGGCGCTGGCGCGGGAGCGGAGGCAGGCATGACGTCGAAGCAGTTTGCGGACTTAGAAGCGGTGATTGAGCGGTGGATGGACGAGCACTGCGAAGAAGCTGACTGGCCGCACGTCGTGATAGGGACCCGGACGGTCGAGCTGATGGCGCGGGCCGCGCGTAGCGTGTTTGATGCGTGCGAGGAGTCGCAGGAGTACGCGAAGCGTGAAGGGTTCGTGACGGTTGCAGCGCGATGACCCCAACCGACCTTGACATCGACGCGTCGTTCATCGTCTTCGTGGCGCGCAAGGTGTATCGGCTGCTGTGTGATGGGCGGCGGCGATCGTGGCTGCGGCGTCGAGATCTGGAGGACCAGTTACGGAGTGCGATGCGGGGCATGACCGATGCGGAGGCGGCGCGGTTCACGGAGTGGCGGCGACGGCTTCACGCGCGACGGGCGGAAGAACGGCGACGACGTCGGCCGGATCGGGCATGACGCGCGCGGATCTCGAACTGTGGGCGGAAGAGGCGGAGGTCGAGCTGGTGTTTTACGACGGGTATGACGACGCGATTCTTGGCGTGGGTCAGCGGTTCAATGCCTTCTTCGTGGTGTATGACCAGACGAAAGTCATTGAAGCGTTGATGCGCGACGGACGGATGGATGAGGACGAAGCGCTCGACTATTTCGGGTTCAACGTGGTCGGCGGGTGGGTCGGCGACGCGACGCCGTGCTTTGTGGTGCGGCCGGAACCGTGAGGCGAATCTCGACGCCGTAGCCGAGTCGTTCGAGCCACGTGAGGAGGCGTTCGAGCGAGACGCCGGTCAGGTCGCCTTTGCGGAGCCGCGAGATTTGCGGCTGGCCGACCTCCAGCCATCGGGCGACTTGGACCTGCGTGTAGTCGCTGATGGCGTCGGTGAGGACGGCGACGAGCCAGCGTTTCTGGAGGGCGACGGTCATGAGGGGGAGTCTAGCAAATGGACATCCGTGATTGGTACGCCGAAGAGATGATTCCGGAGGATTGGGAATCCGACCCGTTCTTCCGCGAGATTGTGGCGGCCGACGATGCGTGCGATGACAACGCGGATGACGCGGCGTTGTGTCGATGGGTGCGGGCGAAGCAGTGGAGTTGGGAAGTCGAGCGGCTCCAGTGCTGGCTCGACCGGCCGTCGCCGATGGTGCAGTGAGGACCGTATGAAACTGACAAAGTCGATGGTGCAGTGGTTCGAGCGGGAGCAGCGGGACTACGGCACGGCGGTCGCGCTCTACAACCTGCTGTGGCTCAAGGCGGCGGAGGATCTCAAGCGGCTCGGGGTCACGCGGGTGCGGACGACGCAGAAGAGCGGGTAAGTGAGCGAGCCCCTGCCTCCGGCGTTTCTCGACGACGTCATTCGCGAGAACGACATCATCCAGGCGTCGTGGGCAGAGGTGCGCGCGTGGAAGTTGGTGCGCTACTTCCACGACTGCTCGCCGGAGTGCAAGAAGGACTCGCTCGATCCGAAAGACCACGTCCCGCTCAAGCCCGAACAAGGGCCGACCTGTCGGGTGCTCTACGTCAAGGCGCTGCGCTGGATGCGCGCCGGGACCCAGTATCCCGAGCGCGGCTTCATCGCGGCGAACCGGATCGGCAAGACCGATACGGCCGCGTTCGAGGTGACGTGTCATCTCACGGGCCGGTATCCGACGTGGTGGCAGGGGAAGCGCTGGGATCGCCCGACGGACTGGCGGGTGGCGGGCGACACGATGCTCACCACGCGCGACATCTTGCAGAAGGCGTTGCTCGGTCCGCACGAAGGCGTCCCGGTCCGGCAGTGGACCGGCATGATCCCGGCGCGCGACGTGGTGGATGTCACCCGGAAAAGCGGCGGCATCACCAACTGCGTCGACACCGTGCACGTCCGGCATCTGACGGGTGAGGTCTCGCGGCTGTCGTTTCTCAGTTACGACATGGGGCGCCGCGTCTTTCAGGGGTTTGATTGCGACGGGTTCTGGATTGACGAGGAACCGCCGGATCCGGCCGAACGCATGGAAGCGCTGGCCGCCGGCTCGACGGATATCTACGGCGAGTGTCTGCTGCGGACGATGACGACCGACGGTATCGTCATGGCGACGTTCACGCCGCTGCGGGGCTGGACCCCCTTCATGCGCGCCTACTTCGCGGCCGCCATGATGCCGGGCACCGAAGGGGACGACGACGTGCCGGCGAAGCAGGCAATCACGTCCAGCGTCGAGGGCGCCGCCGCCGAAGCCGACGAGCAGGACTATGCGGTGAAGTCGGATCGGGTCCAGCAGGTCGAAGAGGTCAACCCCTACGCGAGCGTGCGCCCGCGGTTCATCGTCGGCGCCACATGGGATGACGCTCCGCATCTCACCGAGAAGGTGAAGGCGCAGCAGTGGGCGTCGATGTTGCCCTATCAGCGGGCGGCCAGGACGAAGGGCGTCCCGCAGCTCGGAGCCGGCGCGGTCTATCCGATCGATGAAGCGGATCTGAAGGTCGCCGACTTCGCGATTCCGGAGCATTGGTGGCGGGGCTTCGGGATGGACGTGGGCGGCGGCGCCAAGCCTACGGCGGCGATCTTCTGCGCGCTCAATCCCGATGACCGCGTCGTGTATGTGACCAGTGTCTACAAGCGCGCGAGTAATGAGCCCTCGTTGCACGCGGCCGCCATCAAGGAGCGGATGCACCGACCGACCGGCTGGTTGTGGCCGGGTGTGGGGGATGCCGCGGCGCTCATCATGACGGACCATGACGCCGAGCAACTGGTCTACGTGTACCGACGGCTCGGGTTAGAGCTGTATCTCCCGGACAAGGCGGTGGAGACCGGCATCGCTGACTTGTGGGACCTGATGGTGACGGGACGCTTCAAGGTGTTCGGGTCGTGCCAAGCCTGGTTCGACGAGTTCCGCATGTATCGCCGCGATGCGCGCGGACGGGTGGTGAAGAGCAACGACCACCTGCTGGACGCCACGCGGTATCTCGCCCGGTCGGGGCTGGCGCGGATGAAACGCAAGCCGGCCAAGACGCCGGAGGATCAGCACAAAGTGCTGCCGTTCGATCGCACGAGCGTGCAACTCGGATGGATGGGAGGGTAGCAGTTATGGCGGCGCCCCCTGACCCGACCGCGACCCAGCTGTCCCTCGCGCAGATCGCCGGGCAGATCTGCATGGGCATGATGATGCAACGGAAAGATCTGGACTACGACCAACTCGCGGCCAACGCCGTGGCGCTGACGCGGGCCGTGGTCACCGCGGTGCAAGCCGAGTTTCCCATCGTTCAAACCGCACCAGCCGAATGATGCGAGCCCGTCCGGTTTGGAAAATCGAGACCCGCACCGGCGACCGAGAGCCGTACCCGGAGTGGCTCGAACTGAAAAGCTATCGCGAACGGTACCAGTACGTGGAGCGCGAAGACGCGGAGCGGATGCTGGCGACGCTGAAACGGTACCAACCGCACGCCGAGTTCCGCATTGCCCCCCTGTAGGAGTCCGTCATCATGGCGACAGAGGTCTTGGTCGGGGAAGCCTCACGCATTTTGAACTGTTCCCCACAACACGTGCGCTATCTGGAACAGACCGGACAGCTCCGCGCGCGGCGCATCGGGTGGGTGCGCGTGTTCGCGAAGGCCGACGTGGAGCGGTTGGCCGAAGAGCGCTACCGCAAGGCGACCGGCCAGGCGGTCTTCGAGATCGACGACCAGTAGTAGATATGTCAGACCTACTAGTCGTTGACGCACTCAGAAGTTACAAAACGATTGAGAGGGCAGCATGGCGGTCATTGCAGCAAAAGTCGCTCCGGATCTCGGCGCGGTGGGCAACGCGGCACGGACGTCGAAGGCCTCGATCGGGCCACCGAAGGAGTTAGTCGACTTCACCGTGCGGAGGGGCGACAACGGCGGCGTGCTCGTCACGACGACGCACAAAGCCAAAGTGCCCGAAGGCCGCCGGGTGAGTGCCGGCTTTCCGATGACGGTCGATACGAAGGACAACCCCTTCGGGCCGGACGATGGGCCGAAAGCCGAGTCCTTCATTACGGGGTTGCTCAATCAGATGACCGGTGGGCGGGCAGGAGGAGAGGAGCCGGCGGCGCCGCCACGTCCCGCCGCCGGCCCGCCTCCTGGACTCCGTCCGCCGATGCCGCCGCCCGGACCGCCGCCGGTGGCGGCCGCTGCCGTGACGCCGAACCGCGTGACCGCGGTGCGACCCGGCGCGGCGATGACGGCGCGGCGCCCCCTGCTGTAACCAGCCCACCAATTCGATCGCGCCAGGTGTGTCTCGGCACACTGGCGCGACGTGTTACAGCCGGACGAAGTTACCGAACTCCGCACGCTGCTCGACCGCGTGCTGAGCGGCTCTGTCACGCGCCGAGACTGGTCGACGCTCGCCGCGCTGATGCTCATCAGCAACGGGGAGGAGGCGTGCGTCGCGATCGCCGCCGAACCGCTCGACACCTTCGTGACGCGCAGCCAGGCGATCTACGCGGGCCATGCCTTCGAGTATGAAGACTTCGCGCGGATCTACTGGCGGGTCTGCGAGCACGCGCGGGCCTGACGATGGCGAAGCGTCGGCCTCCACAGACCGTTGCCCCGCTCCAGGATGACGACCTCCCCCGCGGCGCCGTCGGCGCCTCGCTCGCGAGCAACCGAGCCGACGGCGTCCTGACGCGGGAATCCCAAGACGAGTTGGACGAACAGACGCAGCAGTCCAACGCGGAGAAGGTGAACGCCTTCATCGCGATGGCGAGAAAGCGCTGGCGGCAGAGCGCGCAGTACGAGTCGGAGCTGCGGAAGGAGATGCTCGACGACCTGCGGTTCTACAACGCCGAGCAGTGGCCCGACAACATCAAGATGGACCGCGTGCTGGATGGTCGGCCGTGTCTGACGATTAACCGGCTCCCGCAGTTTGTCCGGCAGGTGCTGAATCAAGCCAGGCAACAGCGGCCGGCCATCCAGTACAACCCGATCGACAACGGCGCTGATACCGATACCGCAGAAGTCTTACAGGGGCTCGCCCGCAGCATCGAGCGCAACTCGAACGCGCCGATGCACTACTCGACCGCCAGCGAACACCAGATCATCATCGGCCGCGGCTGGCTCCGCGTGCGCGCGGACTGGATCTCACCCGACAGCTTCGAGCAGGAAATCATCATCGAGTCGCCGGAGGACCCGTTCACGGTCTATCCCGACGTCGCTGCCGGCAAACCCGACGGCAGCGACATGCAGTGGTGCTTCCTCATTGCGCGGATGCCGTGGTACGAGTACCGCCGCAAGTATCCCGGTCAGGAGAAGGCTTCGCTGATTGACTGGACGTCGATCGGGGATGAGGCTGCCGAGTGGGTGAACGAGAGTGGGGTGCTCGTCGCCGAGTACTACTACATCGAGATGGTCGAGGCGGAGCTGGTCGAGTTCTATGTCCTCGTCGATCCGAATCAGCCGCCGCTGAAGCTCACGACCTACCGGGACATGATTAAGGAGTCGGACACCAAGCCCGGTCCGGACGGCGAACCGCCGAAAGTCCAAATCATCCGCTCACGGCCCACCGTCCGGCGACAGCTGAAATGGGCGACTATCAACGGGATCGCGGTGCTCGACGGCAACGCCGACAAGACCGCCGGCCGCAACCTGCCGGGTCCCTACATTCCGCTCGTTCCCATTGAGGGCGAGAAGCTGGTCGTCAACGGCAAGCGGAACATCCGCGGGATGATCCGCGATGCGAAGGACCCGCAGCGGACCTACAACTTTTGGGTCTCGGCGGAGACCGAGATGATTGCGCTGGCGCCGCGCGCGCCCGTCATCGGCGCCGTCGGCCAGTTCGAGACCACCAAAGAACAGTGGCTGCTGGCGAATCGCCGCAACTTCCCCTTCCTCGAATACGACCCGATCGACATCAACGGCAACCTCGTGCCGCCGCCGCAGCGCAATGCCTTTGATCCCAACGTGGTGCCGATCATCCAGGCGACGCAGCAGGCCGACGCCGATCTGAAGAGCGTCATCGGCATGTTCGACGCGTCGCAGGAGCGCAGCCGCGAGCAGTCGGGGAAGGCGATTCTGGCCAGACAGGCGCAGGGCGAGCAGGGCACGTCGCACTTTTTGGCGAATCAGGCGCTCGCCATTCAGCAGGTCGGGCGGATTCTCCTCAACTGGATCCCGGTCTACTACGACCGGCCGCAGGTCGTGCGAATCGTCGGGCTCGACGATAAGGAGCGTGACGTGCTCCTGCACGCCGGCCAGCCGGGCGGCGCCGAGCAGATGCAGCAGCAGCTCAAGGACGACCCGCTCATGCAGGCCGTCGCGAGCGGCGCGATCTATGACGTGGGCGTCGGCCGGTATGACGTCTCGGTGTCGGTGACGCCGTCGTTCCAGTCACGCCGGCAGGAATCCGTCGAGGCGATGACGCAACTCATTCAGGCGTTCCCGCTCGCGGCGCCGTACGCGCTTGACGTCTTGACGAAGAACATGGACTGGCCGGGCGCGCGCGAACTCTCCGAGCGCTTCAAGCATCTCGTCCCGCCGGAAGCGCGCGAGCCCGAAGACGGGAGCAAACCGCTGCCGCCGGAAGTCCAGCAGCAGATCGGTCAGATGCAGCAGGCGCTGCAGGTCGCGCAACAGCAACTGCAGGAGCAACAGAAGATCATCGACACGAAGGCGACCGAGCAGGCCGGGCAAGCCAAGATTCGCCAGATGGAGCTGGACAGCAACGAGCGGCTGGCGAAGATGAAGGCCGACCTCGAACTCGCCAAGATCGAGGAGAAGTCCCGCGCCGAAGCCTCGCTGAAGCTCCTAGAGGCCAAGCTCCAGGAGCTGGAGAATCAGCAGGCCTTCTTGCACGAGCGCCGCCTGCAGCTCGATGCCCCACTGCCGGTCCGTGAGGGCAAGGCCCAACCGCAGCCGAAACAAGTCTCCGAGAGCCTGAACTACAAGGACGCGCCGCCGGACGTGCGCCGCCAGATCGAGGCGCAGGCCGGCCTCGTCCCCAGCCAACATGGCGACCTCGAAGTCCAGGCGATGGCGCAGGAGGCGAAGCCGAAGCCTGCGCCGACACCCGTCGCGGCGGCGGCTCCCGCGAAACCGAAGGGGAAGGCGCTTCGACCGCCAAAACGGAAGAACCCGATTTGATGTGGTCGGACGACCATCGGCATCATCGTCGTGGCTGACAACCAAACGTGAGGGGATATGCCACTCAAGCGAGGCAGTACGCGGAAGGTGATCAGCGAGAACATCCGCAAGGAGATCGCCGCCGGCAAACCGCAGAAGCAGGCCGTCGCGATCGCGCTCTCGGAGGCGCGGCGTACAGGGAAGAGCCGCAAGTAAGTCATGCCTGACGACACGATTACCCTCGTCTCGACGACGGACACGGCCGAAGAGGTCCAGGCCGCGCTTGGCGCGCCGCCCGAGAACCCCCCGCCGGAGACCCCGTCGGAGAAACCCGACGAGCAGCCGACCGAGCCCGACGAAAGTCCGGAGCAGAAAGAGGCGCGCGAGTCAAAGGAAGCGTCCGAAGCCGGCAGCCGCCTCGCGAAGCGCCGTCAGTCCATCCAAGCCGAGATTGATGAGCTGACCGGGCGGAAGTATCACGTGCGCCGCGACGTCGAGGCAGAAGAAGCCCGGCTCGCGGAGCTGCGTCAGCAACGCCAATCCTTCGAAACGTCGAAGCCCGCAGCCGACACCCCGCCGGCCGCACCGGGCGGTCCAAGTGGTGCTCAGCCGGCTGGGAAGCCGGCGGAAGGACGGCCCGAGCCAAAACTCGACGACGTCGACGACAAGGGCAACGCCAAGTACGCCAACTACGAGGAGTTCCTGAGCGACCAGGCGAAGTGGAGTCGCGAAGAGGCCGCCCTCGTAGCCCGTCGGATCGTTGACGAAGAACGCCAAGCCGAGCGTGCCCGCATCGAGCAGGACTCGGCCTCTCGTGTGGTCAATGAACATCTCGCCAACTACAACACCAGTCTCGAAGAGTTCAAAAAGACCCACGCTGACTTCGATGCTGTCTTTGAAGAGGCAAAGGCGCAGGTGCAGGACGCACTGGTCGCGCTCGGTCCCCAAGCTCTCAAGGTCATCGACGGGTACACCGTCTTTGACGCAGAGGACGGGCCGGCGTTGACCTATTACTTCCTGAAGAATCCAGAGGAGCTGAAGGCGGTAGCCATGAAGCCGCCGCACCAGCAACTGGTCCACCTTGCGCGCTTAGAAGCCCAACTCCGCCACGGACACGCCAAACCATCCGGCCCGTCTCCGAAGGCGGCACCAGTAACGAGGGCTCCAGAACCCATTAAGCCGGTGGGATCGGGACCTACGGCCACCACGGTGCCGCTCGACGAAGCGAGTTACCAGGACTACAAGCTGCAGCGCGAACGTGACATTCGTGCGCGGCGCGCCGGCTAAGTCGTACCACGCTCCGTCGGACACGCGTGGAGCCGCCAGCACCTTGCTGAGAGGCTCCGATGAGGAAAGGTCTACTCCGGCTGTTGCAGAACGATCGGTTCTGCTGGGCCGTGTCATGGGTCGTCACGGCCATCGTGTATGTGCTCGCACGGCAGGACGCGAGCGCGCATCCCGACGTTGCTCGCGCCGACAACACGCTGCTCACCATCTCGATGATCACGCGCGAGGCGCTCCGCATTCTGGAGAACAACCTCGCGTTCACCAAGCGCATCAACCGGCAGTACGACGATAAGTTCGCGATCGAAGGCGCGAAGATTGGCTACGTCGTCAACGCCCGGAAGCCGGTGCGCTACGTCGTCTCGACCGGCCAGGCGCTCAGCCTGCAGGATGCGACGGAAACGCAGGTCCCGGTGGCGCTCACCACGCAGGACCACGTCGACTTCCAGTTCTCGTCTGCCGACCTGAAGCTCTCGATCGATGACTTCGGCGACCGGTTCATTCAGCCGGCGGTCGCGGCGTTGGCGAACAAGATCGACTACAACGGTCTGCAGCTCTACAAGCAGGTCTACAACTCGGTCTCGACGATAGACGCGGGCGTCGCCCCGCCGATCGCCACACCGACGCAGCTCCTTGTCTATCTGATGGCCGGTGTGATGCTCGACAACAACGCCGCGCCGCAGGACGAGCAGCGCTATCTCGTCATTACCCCGAAGATGCAGGCGTACATCGTCGATGCGTTGAAGGGTCTGTTCCAGCAGTCGACGGCCATCGCGCAGCAGTACACGAAGGGCACGATGGGCATTGCCGGCGGCTTCACGTGGGCGATGGATCAGAACTGCCCGACGGTCGTCAACGGCGCGTACGCCGGTGCGGGCGCGGTCAGCACGTCCGCGACACAGACCGGCAACCAGCTCACGACCGGCTCGTGGACCTCCGGCCAGCTGTCCCTCAAGGGCGGCGAGGTGTTCACGATCGGTTCGGGCGCCACGGGTGTCTACAGCGTCAACCCGCAGAGCCGCGCGTCGACCGGCCAGTTGCAGTACTTCACGGTCACGGCGCCCGTGGTGGATGCCACCGGCGCGGCGACGCTCTCGATCTCGCCGGCCATCGTCACGTCGGGACCGATGCAGAACGTGGTGGCTTCGCCCGCCATCGGCGCGACCATCAACATTCTCGGCGCGACGAACGGGTCGTTCCCGTGCGGGCTCGCGTTCCATCGCGACGCCTTCACGCTCGTCACGGCCGACCTCCCGGTCCCGAAAGGTACCGACATGGCCTCGCGCGTGTCGGACAAGCAGCTCGGGATCTCGCTCCGGATCGTGAGGGACTACGACATCACCACGGATCAGTTCCCCTGCCGCATCGACGTGCTGTACGGGTGGGCGACGCTGCGTCCGGAGTTGGCCTGCCGTATTTATTCGGCGTAAGCGGCACACAAGGAGAGACCAACATGGCGAAGACCTCGACGACGGTTAGCGGTCCCATCACCAGTAGCGACTGGCTCGTCAGCCTCGCGAACAAGGCGGCCCTGCGTCCCGGCGACAACATCGTGGTCGGGACCGAGACGATGCGCGTGCTCGCGGTCGATCCCGCGACGGGCGTGCCGTCGATGGTGTTTCGTGGCGCGCGCGGTACCAACGGCCAGGCGGCGGCGGCCGGCGCGACGGCGAACTACGGCCCGCCCACCGATTGGGGCGTTGGCGTTGGCGTCGCGTGACGTCACGCAGACGACGACCCCGCGCGTCACGTGACGCGCGGGATTCTTCTAACGACGGTGCGGAGGATGTCATGACTGCTGACGAGAAACCGAAGTCCGCCGAGAAAGAGCCGGATCCTGAGAAGTACCCGGCGTGCCGGTATCACGCCACCGAAGACGCCCGAATCGTGCACAACGAGGAGGAGGACAAGAAGCTCGGCGCGGGATGGGTCGACAATCCCGACAAGCTCAAAAAGAAGGACAAGGACGACGACGACAAGCCGGAGCACAAGGCACCGCCCGCACCCGCCAAGAGGTGACCGATGGCCAAAGCCCATCCCGGCTTCAAAGCGGCGGCCTCATCCATCGCTGCCCGTCAGGGGATCTCGAAAGAGCGCGCGAGCGCCATCCTCGCGGCCTCGTCTCGTGGGGCGTCCGCGGCGGCCAAGAAGGCCAATCCCCGTCTCCATCGGGTGAAAGGTGGGAAGTGAGTAGTCCGTGATTACTCGCGTCCAGGCATCCAGCAAGGTCACCGCGGACTCGGTTGCATCGTTCACGATCACGCTGCCCGTTCCGCCGTCCGTCGGCAATGCGATCGTTGTCGGGATTGCCGCGGTGCGCTCGTCGGCGTCGGCGATCCAGGCGATCACCGATAACGCCGGCAACACGTACTCGGCGGCGGCGAGTCGCGTCAACAGCAATGTGCACGCGGTGGTCTGGGTGTGCTCGAAGGTGCTCGCGGCCGCGAGCCCGTTTACCCTGACCGTGACGTGTGTCGGGCCAACGACCTATGCCACCGCCATCGCCATCGAGTACGGTGGCCTGAGTTCGTCGGGCTTGGTCACAGATGTCTTTGCCACCGCTGGACCGGGCGCGACGACCGCGCCGGCTGTGGGTCCCACCGGTCCGATTAGCCTGCAATCCAACGTTGTCGAGATGGCCGTGCTGTCGACCACGGCCCAAAGCAGCATCACGGTGGTGGCCGCATCGCCGACGTGGACACAGGAGGCGGAAGAACTGGTCGGGTCACATGCCGTCGGCGAGATTAACGCGCGCCTCGTGCAGGCCGCGTCGGGCACGGTGTCGTGTTCATGGACCACGACCACCGCGGCGATCGCGGCGATGGTCGTGGTCGTCTTCCGTGACGTCGACACGATCAAGCCATCGATCCCGGCGAATTTCCACGGCGCGGCCGTCGGCTCCAGCATGGTCTCGCTCGCGTGGGATGCGTCGACCGACAACGTCGCGGTCGTCAAGTACATGGTCTTTCGCAATTGGGGCGGGACCGAGTACGTCACCAGCACCTCGTACGTCGATACCGGGCTGACGCCGAACACGACCTATATCTACACCGTCAACGCCTACGACGCGGCGGGGAACTACTCGGGTGGGGCGACGCCCTATCTGACCATCACGACCGATCCCGACACCACGCCGCCGAGTGTTCCTACCAACGTCGTCTGCACGCCGCTGTCGTCGAGCCAGATCACGGTCTCGTGGACCGCCTCGACGGACAACGTCAGCGTCGACCATTACGAGGTCTATCGCGGCGGGGTGCTGGTCACAACGGTGCCGACGACCAGCTTGACCGACATCGGGCTGCAGCCGGGCACGAGCTATCAGTACACGGTCATCGCGGTCGATGGCGTCGGCAATAAGTCCGCCGCGAGCCCGCCGGTTGCGGTCACGACGCTCCAGGACCCCACGCCGCCGTCGACGCCGACGGGCGTGATGGGCGTCGCGTCGGCAGGGCAGGTCAACCTGACGTGGAACCCGTCCACCGACGACGTGGGCGTGACGAGTTACCGCATCCTGCGCGATGGGAATCAAGTCGGTCAGGTGTCGACGCCTGGCTTTGTTGACAAAGGGCTGACTCCCTCGACGGCGTACGTCTACACCGTCGTGGCGCTCGATGGGTCGGGGAATGTCTCGTCGCCATCGGTGCCCATTACGGTTACGACGCTCGCGACGGATGCGACCGCCGCCGCCGGGCTCACCGCGCGAGACATCATCACAGCGACGCTCAAGAGCATCCGGGTACTCGGGGTTGGCGACACGCTGCTCTCAGAGGATGCGAACGACGCGTTAGATCGACTCAACGACTGGCTCGACGCGCTCGCGCTCGAACGCCTGACCATCTACTACCTCACGCGCACGCTCGTCCCGTTGCAGGCGGGGAAGGACACCTACACGATTGGCGTCGGCGGCGAGATCACCATCGTGCGCCCGGTGGAGATTGAGGGGGCCGGGTTGATTCAGGACACGGCGGCCGTCCCGCCGTACGAGCAACCGCTCGCCATCTGGACCGACCAGCGCTGGCAAGGGTGCCGGCAAAAGCAGCTGTCCAGCCCCTATCCGCAGGCGATCTACTACGACCACAACTGGCAGGCGGGGCTCGCGCGCCTGCATCTCTGGCCCGTTCCGACCATCAGCACGACGGCGCTCGTGCTCTACACGCCACTCGCGTTGAGCGAGTTCGCGACGCTGGACACGCGCTACACCTTCCCGCCGGGTTACCGCCGGTTCATCCGGACCAACTTCGCCGCGGAGATTGCCTCCGAATACGGCAAGCAGCTCACCGCCGACCAAGTCGCGGCGGCGCGTCAATCGAAGGCGATGGTCAAGCGCGGCAATGTCAGGCCCGCCGAGCTGCGCGTCGATGCGGCGCTCATCAGAGGGAACGACATCTTCGACTGGCGGACCGGCGAGACGCGTACAAGGCGGTTCTAGTGAGTAACCGCGTCCCGTTTCAGGGCTTCGTGGGCTCGGCCTTCAAGGCATCGAGCGAACGGTTCGACATTCAGGACCTGTGGAACTGGTATGTCGAGCGCGCCGAGTCGCCGTCGGCGAAGTCTGGCCAGGCGCTGCTCCCGTGTCCCGGCTTCGAGGTCTTCAGCACGCTGCCGAAGTCTCCGGTGCGCGGCCTCTTTTCGCAGAACGATCGCACGTTCGCGGTGGCCGGCGACACGCTGTATGAGCTGACGCGCGAGGGCAAGTACCTCGAACGCCTCACGACCCGCCTGGACAAGCCGACGACGCCGACTATCACGAACAGCAAGCTCGCCGACCCGCTGAAGCCGGCGCTCGCGCCCGTCGTGACGCACGGCGGCACGATCGGCTCGACGACCTACGGCTACAAGGTGACGGCCACGAACCAATACGGCGAGACAGAGGCGTCGCCAGAAGGCACGAGTCCCTTCGGCAACGCGTCCATCAATGCGACGAACTGGAACATCGTGAGCTGGACCGCGGTCCCCGACTGTACGGGCTACAAGCTCTATCGCACCACCGGCGGCGGCGCGCCGCCCAAACTCATCGCGGTGCTCAAGTCGACGACGCTCGTCTACAACGACATCGGGACGACGGGCACGAGCATGGCGCCGCCAACGACGAACACGACGGGCGAACCGGCCGGGAAGACGACCTACGGCTACATGGTGACCGCGACGATCGGGCTCGCCGAGACCGACGCGAGCGATCAGGGCACGACGGTCACCGGGCCGAACCCGCTGACGTCGACCAGTTACAACACCATCACCTGGAAGAAGGTGGACAACGCGCGCGGGTATCGGGTCTATCGCACGATTGGTGGCGTCTCTCCGCCGCGGCTCATTGCGGAAGTGAGCGGGATCGACACGCTGACGATCAACGACACCGGCGCGCAGGGTGACTCGGTCTCGCCCCCGACGGGGAATACGACCGGGACCGCCGTCATCCAGAACGACGCCATGCCGGTGAATTTCAGCTCCAGCGGTGACGCCGGCCATCAGCTGTTCTTCGTGAGTGGCGGCTTCGGCTACTGCTACGACCTGGAGACCGACGTGCTCGCGCCCGTCCTCGACGGGGCCACGTTCGGCGGATTCATCGACAGTTATTTCGTCGCGCTCGATGCCGGCACGTCGGTCATGAAGGTCTCTGAATCGTTTAATGGGTTCCTGTGGGATTCGACGCAGGTCTACCAGCGCCAACGCGCGGGCGATAAGTGGTTGGCGATGGCCGTGACCTCGAATGAGATCTGGCTCATCGGCTCACAGACCGGCGAAGTGTGGCAAGGGACCGGACAAGACGAGACCCGGTTCGTCCCCTACACGCCAGTGTTCATTGAGGCCGGCATCATCGCGGCGTCGACCCTGACGCGCGTGGCCGACACCTTGATGTGGGTCGCGCAGAACAAAGATGGCGCGGGCGTCATCGTCCGCACGAACGGCTATCATCCGGACAAAGTCAGCACGCTCGCCGTCGACCATTCCATTCAGGACTTACAGACCATCGCAGACGGGTGGGCCTTCAGTTATCAGATGGACGGGCACACCTATTACGTGGTGACGTTTCCGACCGACCAAGTGACGTGGGTCTATGACCTCGCCACGAACGACTGGCACCGCCGCGGGTATTGGGACGTCAACATGATGCGCTACATGGCGTATCGGCCGGAGTGCCACACGTTTGCGTTTGGCGGGCTCGGCTTCGGCAAGAACCTCGCCGGAGACCGCGCGTCGGGTCGCGTGTGCCGGATGCACGACTCGTTCGGGCGCGACATGGACGGCTCGGTCATTCGCCGGTTGCGACAGGGGCCGCACATCGCCGATCGCGATCAGGAGATGACGTTCGATCGCCTGCAGATGGATATGGACATCGGCATGGGTTTGCCGACCGGGCTCGGCAAGGATCCGACCATGATGCTGTCCTACTCGAACGACGGCGGCCTGAGCTGGGGCAAGGAGCTGTGGCGCAGCGCCGGCAAGCAGGGCGAACACCGCATTCAAGTCGCTTGGTCTCGGCTCGGTACCGCGAAGAACCGCGTCTTCCGTCTGGTCGTCAGTGACCCCGTGCCGTGGCGCATCGTCGGCGCGTGGCTGGAAGTCGAGGGGTCGTGATCCTTCTCCGGCCGCCGAAGAATCCCATCGCAGATCCCAAGACGGGTGTGATCACGGGCGAGTGGCTCGCCTGGCTGAACCAGCTCTCCACGTTCGTGGCGGCGGCGCATGAGACGACCGACGAGGGTGGCAGCACGGGCGGTGTGCCGATCGTTGGCGGTGGCGGGAGCGCCGGCAGTAACGTCCCCATCATCGGCGGTGGCGGGTCTGGCGGTTCGGCCAGCGGCGGCGCCGGTGGCGGCGGTGGCACGGATAGCGGCGGCGGCGGCACCGGTGGTGGTGGAAGCACGGGCGGAGGTGGGGGCGGCGGTGGGGGCGGGGGCGGAGGGACCGGGCTCACCGGTACCGGCACGCCCGGTCTTGTCGCCACGTGGGTCACGCCCACGCAGCTCGGCGATTCGATCATCTCGGCCTCCGGAACGCAGGTGTCCATCGGCGGCACGCTGAGCGCGTTGGCCATCAGCACGTTCGATCTGTCTACGACGACGCTCGGCGTGAGCGGCAACGCGTCGGTCACCGGCACGCTGCTGTCGACCGGCGGGATCAAGATCGGATCCTCGTCGTCCTTGTCGTGGACATCGGCTCCGGATCCGACCATCAGCAACCCGGATCTGATGTTGTGGCGTGACAATGCCAACGCGCTGGCCCAACGGAACGGCACGAACCCACAGACGTACGCCATCTACAACAAGTACATCGACGCCAGCAATTATGAGCGGCTCTCGTTCCAAGCCGGGCTCGTCAAGGTCGCCATCGTTCATCAGGCCGGCGGGACTGGCGTCAATCGACCGCTCCAGTTCGGCGTCGGGATCGCCCAATGGACCATCGACATCAACAATCACCTGACTGTGCTGACGGACGCTGTCCGTGACATTGGGCAGCCAGGCGTGAATCGTCCGCGAAGTCTGTATCTCGCGCAGAACATCACGGCCGGCGGCACGCTTGCTATCACGGGGAACACCACGCTCGGTGGCGCGCTGGCGGTGACCGGGAACACCACCTTGTCGACCGTTACCGTGAGCGGCGATGCGACGCTGAGCGGCAACATCACGGTCGGCACCCTGAGCGTCACCGGCAATGCCACGGTCGCCGGCACGTTCGGCGCGACCGGATTGACGACGCTATCGAATGTCAGAGTCACCGGCTCAATCACGGTTGCCGGATCGGCCCTGATGGGGTCCGTGTACCCGTTCGGGTGGGCAGCGGGCGCCGATCCGACAACAAGTCCCGGTGACTTGCTGCTATATCGAGAGAATCTTGGCGCGCTCGGTGTGCTCGCGCAGCGTAACGGCACGAGCCCGCAGGCGTTCTATCTCTACAACACCTACACGAACAGTGCCAACTGTGAACGCCTCACCATTACGGCCGGGTCAAGCGCGTCTGCGTTCGTTCAACAAGCGTTCGGAACTGGCACGCTTCGACCGCTCCAGTTCGGGGTGAACTCTGCGGCGTGGCAAATCGACATAACTAATCATCTGACGTGCGTGACGGACAACGCACAAGATATCGGGCAGCCAGGCGCGAATCGTCCTCGAAGTCTGTATCTCGGGTCGAATCTCGCCGCGGCCGGCAACGCGACGATCGGCGGGACACTCGGCGTGACTGGGCTCGGGACGTTCAACGGCAACGTCGCGCTGGTGTCAACCGCCCCGCAGCTCCTCTTTACGGAAATCGACCAATCCGTGGACAAACAGAAATGGCGCTGGATCCTCGATGGCGGCTCGATGGTGCTGCAATCCTTGAAGGGCGACGGCAGCATCCGGACAAACAACATCATTTACGCCGACTACGACGGATTCATGAATATCGCTCCAGATTGGATCGTCGTGAATGGTGGCATGGATGTTCATGGGGACACCGATTTCTATGGGAGTTCCAATCTATTCAGCGGGAAGGTCGTATCGTCGGGCGCTGTCGCTGGCACCAGTGGTTGGCAAATCTCTCCGACTGGCATCGCTGACTTCCGCGGCCTGACGGTCGATGCCTTCGCGACGAAGAACTTCATGACGGACATGGTGCAGGCCGTCGCTGGCAGCGAGTTCATCACGAAGTCAGTCGTGGTGATCCACTCTGATTTCACGGTGCCGAACTACAGCGCAACCTCTACGCTGACCGTGGACGATCTGCCGGGTGCACCGGACATCCCTGTCTTCGCCGCTGGTGACACAGTGGTGCTGCGCCAAGTCGCTCGTTCGACGGTGACTCCAGGCACGATGGATATTGCCGAATGTGTGGGTCAGGTATCCGCGCCCAATACCTCTCCAAGCGGCTATCAGTCGTGGACGTTCACGCGAGCGGCGTCATCAAGTAGCGGTGGCAGCGCTTCTGCCGGGTCAACCGTTCCGACCGGAGGTTTGGCGCTCGATGTGGGCACAGCGGGCAGTGGATGGATTGAACTGACAGCCGCTGACAATGTGACTCCGTGGGGCTCGTTCGTGCCTTACCTGCAGATGGTGAGGATGGTGTCTGACTGGTCAACGAAAGAAGTGTGGCTGCGGCTTGGAAACATCTCAGGCATTGTGTTAGGTGTCGCCAATGAATACGGCCTCGTCGTTGGCAAGTATGTGTCGTCGTTCACAGGCGATGGTCAATTCTTACGAGTGAGCACAGCTGCAGTTGAACTTCATGGCGTTGATATTTGGCTATGGGATGGCGGCACGAATGTTTTCAAGGTGCGTCGCAACAGCGGCTCGCCTTATCTCTCCGTTGGTAGTCCTGCACCGTCGGCAATGGGTCAGGCTGGTGCGTTCATCGGCTGGAACCACTCTTTCGCCAAAGCGCAGGCGTCGTTCTACTCCGACGCGAATAACTACTGGCAGTTCGACGGCTCGAAGCTGACGTGGAAGGCGGCCAACACATCGCTCGATGCCAGCGGTAACCTGACAGCGACGAGCGCTACGCTGACGGGCACCGTTACCGCCACGGGTGGCACGATTGCCAACTGGTTGATTAATCCCAACTCTCTGACGTCTGGAAGCGGAGCCAATACGGTTGGCCTCGATAGTGGCGGTACCAATCCTGCGATTTACGCCGGCAGTGCGACCCCTGCGTCCGCGCCGTTTCGGGTGACGCAGGCCGGGCTCGCCGTCATGACCTCTGTCTCGATCACGGCTGGCGGTGGTGGCACGGTCTTGGACTCGACGGGCTTGACGCTGGCGTCCGGAAACTCCGCGTACTTCCCGCAAGGCGCGGTGAAGTTCACACGACCGACAGCCTATCTGTTCAACCAGTCCGGTGACATCTTCAGCTTGAACGGGATCTGCTACGGCAGCGATACGTTCATTCTCGTAGACAACACCATCGTTGGCAAAGGGGCGTCGTTTGGTGGTGCGACTGGCAAGGCCACGGTGACGTTGAACGCACGCGCGTGGGACGCCACGGCATCGTCCGGCGCTGGAGCGCAAACAGCTCCCGCGGCGATTCAGGTACACTCGGAGGTGGCCCAATCCAAGATCACGACGTGGTCGGATACGATTGCGTTGCTGAACTCTGCAGGCGCACTCTACGCGACGTTGGCTCCGAAGGTGAGCGGGTCAACGGGACTGCTCATTTCTGCCGATGTCTCGGTCGGAGGCGATCTCGCGATAGCTGGCAAAATCACGCAGACCTTTGGGAGTTACATCTATCCGGGAGCTACGGGAGGATTATCCAACTATCAAACGACCTACTACATCGCGTCGCACTCAGCGTATGGGATGTATATCAACACCGGATTGGGGCTCGCCGGTCCGCTGAACCTCTTTCCTGGTCAGATTATTTTCCCGGCCACGCAGAGTCCGTCCACCGATGTCAACACGCTCGATGACTATGAGGAAGGCACATGGACACCGTTGCTGGCATCCAGCGGCGGCGGCGTAGGGACCTATACCGGACAATACGGGTCGTATGTCAAGACTGGAAAGCAAGTCTCGTGCAACGGCTATATCAATATGTCGGCGAAAGGCACACTCGCGGCAGGGAACGCGAGTATCAGCGGCCTGCCCTTCCCGATTGAGAACGTGACCAACGGCTTTGTGTCGATGGCGATTCCCTACTTTAGCGGGATGGCTACCAACATCAGCAGCTTGGGTGGCTTTGGCAATCCTGGCGCGTCGAGCGTTACCTTGATTGCCAAGCTACCCGGCACCACCGTCGGTATTGCCGTCCTGACGATTGCGGACATTGGCGCTTCGTTTGAAGTCATGATCAACATTAACTATCGAGCGCAGAACTGATGCTCGACTCACGTCAGAGGAGGCGGCCGTGCCTAATGATGCCTATACGCAGCAGGCGCTCGGGAGAGACTCCAACTTCTGGACCCGTGTACGAGCCAACTTAATGTCGGTGGCGTGGGAAGTGATGAATGAGCCCACCACGACGGAGTTCCATTCGCAACGGGCCGCGTACGCGCGGCAAGTCATCAATTCGCCAGATTCGTCGTCGCAAACGATCGCGCAATCGATCGTGATGCGGCCGAATGTCTTCACCTTCGAGACCACGTACAGTTTCCCGGCCTCTGCGGTGGTCACGGCTGCTGGCGACCCGGATATCCGGAGCCAGCTGATGACGGACTGGAACGACCTGGCCGGGATCGTCGAATAGAGGTGCCCGATGATTGAGACCACGCTCGGACAGGTCGTCACGGCGGAGGAGGCGCTCCGCCGGCTGGCGGACCAGAAGCTGGACGTTCGCACGTCGTACCACCTCGCCAAGCTGGCGAAGCTGATCGCCGTCGAGAGCGAAATCTTCCAGCAGAAGCGGCTGGCTATCTTTCAAGAGCATGGTGCCTCCCGGCCGGCGAACACCGATGCCGAGCGCGCACAGTTCGGGGAGACGGTCATCGAGATCAAGCCGGAGCAACAGGTGGTGGTGGCGCAGCTCATGAAGGAGCTGATCGACGTGCCGGTCAGCCTGCCGTGGACGCCTGTCAAGTTGGGCCAATTGAACGGGGCGCAGGTCACGCCGATGGACATGCTGCGGATGGAGCCGCTCTTCGAGGACGACGAAGCCGAAAACCTCCCGTAAATCGGCCCGATTTGCACGGCGGGATCCGGGTCTTCACACTCGGAAGCACCGTGGTGCGCGAGGCGACCGTCGACGACATTCCCCGTCTCGTGGAGATGGGCGAGCGGTTCCTGACCGAGACGATCTACCGCGGCCGCGCGCCGGTCAATCCCCTGCAGATGGCGGAGACCGCGGCCCGGTTACTCACGTCAGAGGCCGGCGCGCTGTTTGTCTCGGATGACGACGGCGCGGTCGTCGGGATGATCGGGGTCCTGTTCTTCCAGAACCCCCTGACCGGCGAGCCGAGCGTCACCGAGTTGTTCTGGTGGGTGGAGCCGGAACACCGCGGGCACGGCCTCCGGCTGTTGAAGCGGGCAGAAGAGTGGAGCCGCGAGGCAGGCGCTCACAAGCTCCACATGATTGCGCCGACGCCGGAGATCGCGCGGCTCTACGAACGACTCGGGTTCGACTACCTCGAAAGCGCCTACCAGAAGGCGATTGCATGATTCTCGTCTTCGATGACGTGTTACCGGACGTCGAGGCCTACCGACAGGCCGCGCTCGCGCAAGTGTTCGCGAGCCTGGAGCTGGCGCCGGGTCTGACGTTCCACGGCATCGCGGCCGTGCCGGATCCGGTGCTGCTCGACTGGATTCATACGCGCTGGCCGGAACTGCAGCCGACACTCACGTTTTTCCGTCAGAGTCCGGCCGGTCAGCGCGAACCCAACTACATCCACACCGACCGGGACATGGGCGACTGGACGGCGATTCTGTATCTCACGCCCCATCCGCCGCCGGGTGACGGGACGACGTTCTGGCGCCACAAGGTGACCGGCGCCGTCGAGAGCCTGACGAACGACTCGAAGGCGCTCGTCGACGAGCAGCTCGCGTGGCGTGATGACACGCAGTGGGAGCCGGCGCTCGCCGTGCCGGCGCGCTTCGGACGCGTCGTGGTCTTTCCGGCCGCGCGCTTTCACTCGCGCGCGATTCTCGACAACTACGGGGACGGAGACGACGCGCGCCTGATTCAAGTGGTCTTCGGACAGGGACGGGTTCCGTCATGGCAATAGCAACAGGCACTGCGATCGGGCTTGCCGCGGCCTCACAGCTGGGCGGCAGCCTGATCGGCGCGAAGATGCAGTCGAACGCTTCGAAGAAAGCGGCAGCGGCACAAGAGCAGGCGACGCGCCAGTCGAGCGCGTACATCCAGCAAGGGCTCGGGCAGCTCGGCCCGATGTATGCGCCGTACATCAACGCCGGTACCGGCGCGATCGGCACGCTCGGCCGGCTGACGACACCGGGACCGGGCGCGCGCTTCGCGTCGCCGGGACCGCCGAACGTCATGCCACAGATAGGCGGCGGTCCTCCACCGACCATGCCGCGAAATGCGATGCAGACCCTTCCGTACTACCCGAGTCAGGGGCCACCGCCGACGATGCAGCCGTTGCCCTACTACCCGAATCAGGGGCAAGGCCCGATGTTGCAGCCGCTGTCGGCGTTCTATGGCGGCGGTGGTCCGATTGGGCAGTTGGCTCGGTAACTGAGGACGACCGTCATGGCGATGAACACCTACGACCCGAGCGCGATGGTGCAGGGCGCCAACACGTGGCGTGGCGGTGAAGTCGGCAATGTGCCCGGTGGTCCCGGCATGGGTGGATACGGCGGGGGCTACGGCGACATCAACCCCGAAGGCGCGGCGGCTGACCCGTTCGGCTACACGGAAGGCTCGTTGCTTACGCCGTGGCAGGGGCGCTTCACCTCGTCCGGCTACGGTGGTGGCTACAACGTGCCGGCGTTCAATCCGTTCAACTACGCTGACTTCGCGTACAACGCGCCCGATCCCGGTCGCTTCACTGAGAACTACGCGGATCCGGCCGCGTTCCGCTTCGCGGACTTTGCCGGCCCTGACCAGTTCAAGGCGCCGACGAAGGAGGAGATGCAGCAGGATCCCGGTTACCAGGCGCGTGTGGATGCGGCGCAGCGCGCGGCCACCGCGGCGGGCGCGCACGGCGGCGTGCTCAACACCGGCGGATTTGCGAAGGGACTCGCCAAGACGCTCGGCGATCAGGCGTCGCAGGAGTACGGCAACGTCTACAACCGTCGCGCGTCGGAGTGGGAACGCAACTGGGGTCGTGCGAAGGACATCTACGGCATCAATCAGGGCAACACGAAGACGGCGTTTGACACGAACGTCCAGAACCGGCTGCAGGCGCATCAAACGCGCGGGCAGGACTGGCGGAGTAACGCCGACGTCGCGCTCCAGCAGGGACAGCTCGGCTACCAGATCGCGACGGGTACGTGGGACCGGAACATGGCGCTCGCGCGGCAGGGCTACGAGGACAAGCGTGCCTACGACCAACAGGTGGCGGCGGCCGGCGCGGCGAACGCGAACCAGCAGTACGAGCGCGACCTCGCCGACTACAACCGCGCACGCGACGAGTTCTGGACGAATCAGGACCGGCAGTCGGCGCTGCTCGATCGTGAGGCGACCCGCGGACTCACGGCGGCGAATATCTACGGCAGTCAGTTGATGGGCGGCTATGGCGCGATGGCTGGCAACGCCATCGGCGGCGGCGACGCGCGCGCGTCGGGCATCATGGGCAGCGGGAATGCGTGGGGCGGCGCGGCCAACAGCTTGGGCGGCACGCTCGGCGGGCTCGCGCTCTACGGGGCACAACAGTCGCGGCCGCCGCAGCCGGCGCCGCGCTTGCCGAACACCCCGATGACGTACGGCTTGGGCAACTTGGGCACCACCCTACCGGGCACGAGCGTCAGCTTGCCGTCGTTCGGAACGACGTACTCGGGGATGCCCACCATGCCGCGTAACCAAGCGTTGGGATAACGGCCGATGCCTCAGATGCCAGACACCCGGATCGCGCTGAGTGGGATTGGTGGCGGGATTGGTGGCGGCGGCCAACAGTCGCCCGGTCCGTTCGGCACGCTCGCTTCCATGATGCAGATCAAAGAGATGCAATCAAAGATGCAGCAGCAGCGGCTCGAAGAAGAAAAGAGGCGTCAAGACGAGGAAGACGATGACGCGGTTCGCACGACGCTGCAGCAGCATGACCGTCCAGACGAAGCCATTCAGGACCTCTACCATCAAGGCCGCATGAATGCCGCGATCAAGCTGGGGACGGCGGTCTCCAACCAGCGCAGAACACAGGCGCAGGCCTACGGTGAAGACCTGCTGTCGACCGGGCGTGCACTGGAGCAGGCGACACAGATCTTGGGCGGTGTGACGGACGACGCGTCGCTGAAGACGGCCACGCCAGCGATCGGTGCGCTGTTGGAGCCGAAGTTTGGGAAGGGCATCTACGACATCATCGGGACGAAGTACGACAAGGCCCATATCGATGCGCTCAAGGCATGGGGCACGAAACGTACGGATCAGATCCAGGCAGAACACAACGCGACGCAGGACTTGATTGAGCTGTACAAGGCCGGCGGCGTCTCGAATCCCTCGATGGTCGGTCCCGGTGGGGAGGCGGCCGCGGTGCCGTTGCCGGCAGGGATGCAGGCCGGTCCCAAGTGGGGTGAGAAGGCTACCGAGACGTTCAACAAGATGGCGTCGACGCTCCTGCCGCAGGCGCAGAACAAGGTGCAGTGGGATACGTACCTCGACTTGATGCACCAGAACGGGGCGCCGGATGAGTTCATGAAGGGCGTTCCGAGATGGAACGAGGCCGATCCGGAGTCGTCGCGCGCGGCGGCGAAGAAGCTCGGGATGACACAGAAGGAACAGGCTGACGTCGAGCACAACAAGGCGATGGAGCCGGGCGCTGGTGGAACGGCTGGACGTCCGCTCACGGAGACCAAGCGCGCCGACCTCAAGGCCGAGCGTGACAAACAGAATCGCGACACCGAACTGTGGATCAGGGATCCAAAGAACACGGAAGGGATCCGCATCAGCGCGCAGGGGCAACCCTTCGCGCTGAATCAACTCACGGACTACGGCAAGGACGAGTACGCCCGACGGCGTCTGCAGACGGAGAACGACTTTCGGACGCAGACGGGGATGCCGACGCTGGAAGACGCGGCGCGCGCCGCGTCGCAGAGTGGCGATTACGCGGGCTACAACAAGGTCGCCGGCATCTACAACGAAGTCACGAAAGCGAAGGAGTTGGGGCGCCCCACGCTCCAGCAGCTCATTCCGCCGCCGCCACCGAACACGCCCGCGGGGCGGAAGGCGCGCGCCGACGAGCTGCGCGCGCAGTTGCAGACCACGAAGGACCCGACGCAACGCCAAGCGATTTACGCGGAACTCCAGCGGCTCCAGCCGCAGCAACCCTGAGATCTCTGCGTGCCTCTTCGCTCTGGACTACTGTCTGGTCTGCTGAGTCCTCCGATCTTCACCAGCTACGACGACGAGGACCAGTACTCGACGCCACCGACGCCGCCGAAACCGCGCACGTGGCTGGAGGACTACTACGCGTCCTTCCCGGCCGATTGGGATACGCCCGACACAAAGCCTGCCGAACCGAAGAAAACCGAGCCGCTCAAGCAGCCTGACGACATCCGCTACACGTGGTATGGGCTCGACCCGGAGAAGGCGGAAGATCGTCAGTGGCTCAATGATCTCGACCGCACGCTGAAGGCCGGACCGGACATCTCGAAGCTGACGGGCTCGGGCACGACGACGGCGACGCTGCGCGGCGGTGAGCCGTCGACGCCGGGCGGGTTCACGGTGCCGGGCAGCGTCAAGATCACGCCGACGCTGGGCGAACGCGCACCAACACAGCCCACGAGCCGCTTCGGGGCGCTCGCGCCGGGTCTTGGCGTCGCGCCGGAACCTCCAGGCCCGCCAGGCGCCCCACCGTCGCCGCTGACGTCCGCCGCGTTCACCGCGGGTCTCGGCGGTGCGCCCTCGCCCATGACGGTCGGTGCGGGCTCGCGCCCGGCGGTGCCGATGCCGGTGACGCCGAAGGACGTCAACCTGCCGGCGGAGCCGAAGCCGGTGACGAAGGCGGCTGCGCCACCGGTCGCCACCTCGACGCCGGTTCAGGAGCAGTTCCTCTCGACGCTCGGCCGCGTGCAGCAGCGGATGAAGGCACTCGGCTATCCGATGATGGTCATCGACCTCGATCGGACACCGGAACAACAGCGGAAGATGTACGAGCAGGGCCGCACGACGCCCGGCGCGATTGCTACCGACGCTGACGGGACGAAGAAGCTCTCGCAGCATCAGACCGGCACAGCGGCCGATCTCGCGTTCATCGGGCCTGACGGCAAGCGCACGCGCAACGGGCCGTGGACCCTCTTCGGCAAGATTGCGAAGGAAGAGGGGCTCGTGTGGGGCGGCGACTTCAAACAGCCGCGCCGCGAGAACTGGCACGTTCAGCTCAACAAAGCCGGCGGCGGTCAGCCGGCGACGGTGACGCCGAGCGCCGGCACCCCGCCGGACGACGACTCGGCGCAGGCGGCCGCACCCGCCGTGCCTGGACTCGTCACGCCGGGCAACATTGATCTCCACAACCGTACGCCGGTCAAGAACCTGGACGGGACGATTAGTACCGTACGCTCCATCGGCGTCGAGATGGACGGCAAGGAAGTGCTCCTGCCGACCGTCACGCCGGATGGCCAGAACCTGACGCCCGATCAAGCGGTCGAGCGCTACAAGCGGACCGGCGAGCATCTCGGCATCTTCGACACGGCCGCACACGCGGATGCGTACGCGCAACAGCTCCATCAGGATCAAGCGCAGGAGTACACCCCGCAGGACATTCCCGAAGCGCAAGTGCGGATGGACGACCCGCGTCTCGCGAACGTCCCGCCGAACCAGCGTGAAGCCGCCGCGAAGATCCTCGCGGCAGAGGATCTGAAACGACAGGGATTTGCACGGCCGCCATCGGTGGCCGCGCTCCAGCCGTCGCCGACGCCACCGCCGGCTGCGCCAGGCGCACCAGGCGCGACGCCGTTCCGTCTCGCGAGCCCCGATGAGCAGCAATTCAACCAGCACGCGACGGCGCTGCGCTCGAAGTACGAGCCGCAGATCGCCGCCGCCAACGAGCAGATTGCGACGCTCAATGAACAACTGAAGGCGGACGGGGCCAAGCTCCAAGACGCTGACAGCCGATTCGGCCTCGACAAGACGCAGCACGAGCAGCGCATCGAGACCTTCAATGCCGGTCAGCAGTCGCTGAAAGAGAAGGTCGACGCGTGGAAGGCGAAGGGCTCGCCGGCAGAAGACATCGACGCACTCCGAGCCCAGCAGTCGACGCTCGACGTGCAGGCCGGTGTATTGAATAGCGCAGCCGGCGACCTCCGCACGCGCGCGTCGGCGCTCCAAGCGCAGGGCGCCGCGTACAACCAGCTCTTGGCTCACGCGAAAGGGATTGAGGAGCAGCGCAACGCGCTCGCGCAGGAGTACGAGACACAGTTCAAGGGGCTCGTCTCCTCGTTCACGGAAACACAGAAGGCCATCCCGCGCCGCGGAGCGCTCGCTCCCGAGCAACCGCCGGTGTTTCCCGGCGAGGAAGGCGCTGCCAAGCTCGCGGAGCTGTTGCAGCGACCGAAGCCGAAAGCCATGCCAACGGAGCCGATGGGTCCGACCACCGAGCCCGACCGGACGTGGACAGAGGCGCTCGTCACCGATCCGCTCACGGCGTGGGCGTCGGGCTCACAGACGGTCGTGGACATGGCGGCCACGCTGGCCGACATCGGGATCGCGGGTCTGATGCACGGGACGCCGGGCTTCGGTGGGCTGCCGACTGCCTCACAAATCCCCGTCGGGAAATTGCTATCCGACGTGGGCTACAACACCAAAGAGAACCAGGAGCTGATCCAGCGCTTCTATTCCGAGAAGCACAAGTTCCAAGCCGCACAGGTCGCGAAAGCCGGCACCGGCTTGAGCAAGGCGGATCGCGACCGCCTCGAAAACGACATTCAGGCGCTCATCGCCGAAGGCGTCGATCCCATCGAAGCCGAGCAGATCGCTGCTGAGGGCATTGAACGAACGTTGAGCTGGAAAACGATCGGCAAGCGGGCGGTCGATACGGCCAAAGCTGCGATGAACAGTTGGTCCTACGCCGCCAACAGCGTGATCGAGTCGTTGCCGGCCATCGCGGCGTCGGCCGTGGGCGGCTGGGGACTCGGCGCGACGGGACTGGTCGAAGCCGAGACGGCCGGTGCGTTGAGTGAAGGTCTCACGGGGTTTCTGCAGCAAGCCGAACAGATCCGTCAAGACAACGCGCAGGGCACGGGACTTACGCCCGAACAATACGGCTGGGCGCTCGCCTCCGGTGGGAGCACCGCGTTCTTTGCGATGCTCGGTGGACGCATCGCGCACCGGCTGGGCATCGAGGACATCGACACGATGTTCGCGGCGGCCGCGAGCGACGTGAAGGCGAAGAAGACCCTCGTCAACATCCTCAAGGCAATGCCCATCGCGGCGTTCCAGGAAGGCGTGCTCGAAGAGTTCCCGCAGGGCATCGGCGAGCAGATCGCGCAGAACAAGGCGGAAGGCAAACCGTGGCATCAAGGCGTCGCCGAGAACGCCATCATGGGCGCGTTCGCGGGCGCCATCATGGGCGCGCACGCGCAGCTCAACGCGCTCGGGTGGCAGCAGGCGGGACGGGTCACCGATCCGTTTCGCGGCTACACCACGGAGGACATGCGTGACGTCCACAAGGCGCTCACGCTCGCGCGCCAGAGTACGAACGATCCGGTCAAGCAGCACGCGCTCGACGAGCAGCTCGCGTATGTCACCGACCGTCTGACCACGCGTGGCGCGCCGCCGCCGTCGGTCGAGGCGCGTCCGGCTGGTGAGCCCGCGGCGACGGCCGCGGCGACTCCCGCGGCCCCTGCGACGACGGCGGCGCCCCCCGCGCGCGAAGCGGCCGCGTTCGATCCAGAGGCGATTGCCGCGACGCTCCCGACAACGGACAAGGAGTTGCGTCAGCATCCGCTCGGCACCGCCGTCGCGGCGATCGGGGACATGCAGCCGATCGACGGCTTGCTGCCGATCCGGAACTTCTCGCCACCGGAACAGCAGGCGCTGCAAGCGGCGGGTCTTCAGCCGCGGACCGGGACGACACCGACCGGCGACACGTTCGAGGGGTTCGACCACGAGCAACTCCAGAAGATCCGGAAGGCGTATCAGCAGCAGGGCAAGCCCGTCACCGGGTTTCAGACCGCCGCTGGCAGGTACGGTGTCGAGGGCCAGAGCACGGCGCGCACGACCGCGACCGGCAAGAAGGTTGGTCCGTCGTCGGAGCGCACCGTCTTCGTAACGCCGGAGAACGCCCGGCACGCGCAGACGCTGCTCGATACCTTCGGCGCACCGGACGCTCCGACGACTGTGCGGCCGCAGATTCTCAGCGATGGCCGGCTCGCGGTCATCGTCAAGGACAAGCAGACGGGACAGGTTCGCAGCGATCTCTCGCGCATCGTACCGGGCGAGCTGAAGCCGAGCGTGGGGCTCCATCCCGTCGAGGTCACGAAGAAAGACGCGGAGGGGAATCGCGCCTGGCATGTTGGTGACGTCATCACCAGCCTTGAGCGCGGTGGCCCGGCCGCGCAGCCGGCCGGTGGCGCGCCTCCCGTCTCACGTCCCGCTGTCTCGCAGCCTGTGTCGCCGACTGCGGCGGCTCCCACCGCGCCGGCCACGCCACGCGCGGAGACGCCGGCCGCTGGTCCGTCACTCGAAGATCGGTTCGATCGACTTGAGAAGGAACGGGACGCACGAATCGCGGCACGTCAAGCTCAAGGGACGCACGAAGCTTCCTACGAACCGCTCGATCAGGCGCTGCGTACGACGACAGCGACCGGGTGGGATCCGAAGGCCGCAGAGCAATGGGCACGATGGGCCGCGGCGAATGGGCGTCAGGATATTGCGTCGGTTCTTGTCGACCGCGCGCAACGACATGCCGAGCACGCCGCGAGTCAGAAACCCGTCTTCGAGCCACACGAACCGGAGTATCAAGGTGTCGTCGACGCGCTCGCGAGAAGCGCCTCACAAGCACAGCGCGAAGCAGAGGCTGTGGCCACGGCTGCGCGTGAGGGGGCGCGAGAGGCGGGCGCGCCACCGACATCGCGTCCGGCCGTGTCGCGGCCGGTGACCACGGAGGCGGCGCCAGAGCCCGCCGCCGCGAAGCCGGAAGAAAAGCCCACCGAAGCTGAGCCTTCCGTAGCAAAAGCCGCTGAGGAAGGGAAACTCCCGACAGACCGCGGCCTCCTGCACGACGCCGCGGCGCGTTACGACGAAGAAGGCAGGAAGGGCATCAGCCCCGCCAAGAGTACTGAAGCCTCGCGCCAGCACGCACAGTCACTCATCGAGAGCCTCCAGACCGGCGATACCGTCATCGATGAATACGGTGAACGGTGGAAGGTCGATAGATACGAGTCGACGCAGCATCCGGGTCGAATGCGCGTGTCGATAGATCCTGTCGAAACTGAACTGCCCGCTCCTCACTCTTCGCAGACCCAAAAAGACGGGACATGGAAACACGATCCGAAGTTCGTCGACTTGATGGAGCGGGCGCGCATTGAGCGGAAACCCGTCGAAACGAAACCGACAGACCGGAAGGCAGAGAAGCCGGTTGAAGAGAAAGCGACGGAAGAGAAGCGCGGCGAGGAGATCTCCGACGAGGAGGTGACCGCTGGACTCGCGGCCGCCATGCAGGCGGGTGTCTTCGACGAACAGACCGGGCCGCGCTGGAAGGAAGGCTCGCCGCACGACACCGAAGACAACCCGCCGGACGAGGCGTTGAAGGCGACGGTCGAAGAGCAGATCCGTCGACAGATCGACATCCAGCGCCTCGAAGGGAAGCTGGCCGCGAAGGAGCCCAGCAAGGGCAAGAAGAAGTCCACGAAGCCGGCGATCACGCCGGGCTCGCCGACGCACGAGAAGCTGACGAAGCAACTGGAACGGCTCAAGGAGGGCTACGACGACACGTGGCGGGAAGTCGAGAAGCACCTGGACGGCGTCGACACCGTCGCGCTCGATGCTGAGGCCAAGCAAGCGGCCACGAAGGCGATCGAGGAAGGGACCGCGCCGCAGCGGCCACCGAAGCCGGAAGGTCGTCCGTCACGCAACGTGCTCGGCTCCGACGCGCTCGAAGAGGCGCTCTCGCCAGAGGGACGCACCAGCCTCGATGCGTTGTTCAAGGAGTACACCGCTGGCCCGGTGCTCCGCGACGTGCGGCGGGCGATGGAGATCTATCAGCGGCTGCTGGACGCGATCGATGGCACCGATCATGGCAACGGGCATCCGTCCGCAGACGACGCGGGCGCGGCCGCCGATGCGCTGGCGGATGCCACCGACGACTTCATGCGCGACCTGCCGACCCCCACGCCGGAGACGATGGAGGCGTGGGAGGCGGCAATGTTCCGTGGGCTCCAGCTCCTGACCGGTGAAGAGGAGCCAGACTGGAACGATCTCGCCGAGTCGGAGTTCTATCCCGACGCCACCCAAACCGGCGACATGATTTTCGACACGCTGGACCCGACGACGGGCGAGTTCGACCTCGACCAGTTCCATCGAGCCTTCGGCGAAGTCGAGGTGCGTCGCGAGCCGAAGACCATCTTCCCCGAACCCACGAAGACCGAGCGGGTGAATCTGCGGATCGGACGGCCTGTCGAGCGGAAGGGGACATGGACCGGGCTGGGAATGCGCGACGGCAAGCCGGTCATGTCGCAGGAGGACGGGATCCAGCACATCGCCGAATGGGAGGCCGCGGCGAAGGCGGAAGGCGCGAAGCCGAACAACGAGAACTACAAGAAGATCATCATCTCGCTCTACGACCGCACGGGGATTCTCACGCAGCCGTGGATTGAGGCTGGCTATAGCGTGCGTCGCTTCGACATCCGCGCCGGAGAGGATCTCACCGAGTTCAGCAAGTGGATGGCCGAGATCGAGGACATGCTCGCGCAGGGCTACACCATCGCGGGCGTCCTCGCGCAACCGCCCTGTACCTCGTTCACTGTGTCCGGCAACCAGCACTGGCCCGACAAACACGACACGGAGAACTACGCCTGGTTGGTGAGCCGCTACGGCGAGAAGGCCGCCGAGCACTTCAATCGGCCAATCGACTACGCCAACACGCTCGTGGCGGTGGTGAAGCTGGTGGTCGCGCAGACGAACCCGCGGTTCTACATGATGGAGAACCCGGTCGGGCGCATCGCGAGGATGAACAACCTGCCGGAGCCCACGCTCTCGTTCAACCCGGATGACTTCGGCGAGGCGTGGACGAAGAACACGGACATCTACGGCGAGTTCAATGCCGATCTCCCGCTGGCGCGCGTGGGCGGGCTGGAGGAGGAAGGCGGCGAAGGCAGCCGCGTCCATAAGTACAGCAGCTCGCAGACGGACGAGCGCTCGCTGACGCCCGTCGGGTTCGCCTATGCGTTCTTCATGGCGAACCATGCCCTCGCCGGAGAGGAGTGGCGGAATCAGGAGCGTCCCGCGTTCGCGACGCCCACAGGGCCGTACGCGAAGGAGCCGGTCTCACCGTTCAAAGTCGGCGATTGGGTCATCTTCAACAATCGCTCGGCGCAGGTCGAAGGGATCAATCCGGATGGCAGCATTCGGATCGAGGGGGACAACGACCAGATCATCTCCGTCACGGATCAGCAGATCGCGCACGACCCGTTGTCAGAAGCCGAGCACGCGCGCCTCTTTGAACTCAACACGAAAGAGGCCAATCTCGGGGAAGGCGAGACGCTGACGGCCGAAGAGCACGACGAGCTAGACACGCTGCGCGCGAAGCTCGCCGATGCGATGCGCTTCCAGCCGCCGTCCCAGCATCCTCCCGGCTGGGCGGCTACCACGGCGCAGATGGAGCCGCCGACGGCGCCGCCGGTCGTCTCATTCCGATCGGGCAACCAGCGCGCGATTGCCGACATCGCCGGCTACATCCAGGCCGGCCAGCACGTCGGCGTGACGGCGTTGGAGATGACCGGGCCGGTGCGTGAGGCGCTCGTCGACCACGTGGCTCGCGGCGGGGACGCGTTCATCGACTCCGGCGCGTACGGGAAGACGAAGATCGAGAACGGGCGCGGCGTGGCGGGCGTCAACTTCGACGCCGTGCTGTCGATGTACAGCACCCTGTTTGCCGACATTCAGAATGCAAACGGCCCGCTTTTCGCTCCGGGTTCCGGCATCCGCGGCCCGGAAGGGGACCTCTACATTGTCGCCCCCGATGTCCCGCCCGCCTTCGTCGATGGGAACGACCAGAACACAGTCGTCAAGCGCGGGACGCCCGGTGCGGTGTTACGCGGTTTCCCGGAAGAGACAAAGGAACTGCAGACCCAATACGCCGACCGGATCCATGCGTTGCTCGATCAGGGCGTCACTGTCATCGTCCCCGTGCAGGTCGGGCCGACGATGTCGGACCGCGCGATCGAGGTCATGGAGGAGTTCCCGACCGCGATGATCGGGCTGCCCGGCAACATGCACGCGATCAGCGACGAGCAGATGGCGGACATGCTCCAGGCGATCGACGAGGTCGGCCTGACTCCGTCGTTCCACTTTCTCGGCATCGGCGAGACGAACGAGCGCCTGAACCATCTCGTCGACATGATTCGCGAGATCTTCCCGCTCGCGAAGATCACGTCGGATTCGGCTCGGTCTCCGGCGCTGTTTGGCGAAGGGCGCGTGGGCACCGCCGTGTCGGAGCACCTCACCGACGCGCAGGCCCGTGCCCGCCTGGAGGCGGAGGAGTCGGATCACGAACTGGCCGTCGCGCTCTATCAAGGCCAGCTCGATGTGTTCACGCCGGCAGAACTGGCGCGCATTGCCGATGCGGTGGGCGCGGCCGCTGCCGGCGACGCGGACAGCGGGCGGAGGAACCTCGAACAGTGGGCGGCCGACGGCACGCTCGACGAGCACGCAGGTGACTCGCGCATCATCGACGGCGTGATCTTCCAGATTGCGTACGACCGCGCCCTGCGCGGCATCGAGCCGCAGGCGGTGCGGACGGAAGCGATCACGCGGGTCGATGCGAAGAACCTGAAGGTGCGCGAGGCGCTCATCGACCAGATTGTTGAGCGCAAGCCCACCCCGCCGACTGATCCCGATGCGCTCAAAGCCTGGAAGAAACGGTGGAAGCAGCAGGATGCCGAGTTCCGCGACTACCTGCGGAGTCTGAGCGACGAGGAGCTGGAGTCTGAGGCGGCGCACTATCTCAAAGAGCCGCAACCGACAGCGCCGGCCGCACCGACGGCGCCGCCAGTGTCGCGGCCTGCCGTCTCGCAGCCGACCAAACCGGTCACGGAGACGGCCGCACCGGAGGTGCCGCCCGCACCCACGCCACCGACGGCACCTGCGGCCGAGCGCGAGCCGTGGGAAATGACGGTCAAGGAATGGGAGCAGGACCCGCGCTCGCAGCGCGTCGGGGGGATTCTCAAGTTCTCGCTCGAAGACATCGTCAAAGGCAAGGCGTTCAAGAAGCCGAAGCGAGGGACGGAAGAGGGCATCGGGTACGCGCACAAGGGGCGCAGCAAGGTCGAGCTGCAGGCGCTCGCGCGTGTCATGGGGATCCCGCAAGGCGGCAATGCGCTCGCGTTGCAGGACAAGATCAAGAAGGCGGCCGCCGCTCGGCTCCGACTCAGGGCGGTCTTTGGCAGCTTTGCCACGATGACCGACACGGAACGGCTCGCAAAGCTGAAGGACCTGACGAAGGAAGAAATCAAGCAGCTCTTAGGCGACGTGACCGCGAGGTCCGCGAACACCGGCGGGAAGGATTACCTCTCGGGGGAGATCGTCAAGTTCCTCAAGCAGTCGCAGGCCGATGCCCGTCGTCTGGTCGCGCAGGCCACACACCACATCGCCATCGCGCACGCGATCGAGAACGAAGAGCCCATCCCCGAACACGTGCTCGAAGCGTATCCGCACCTGACGAAGGTCACGCAGGGCGGCGAGACGGCCGGCGGGCGATTCCCGGCGTTCGCCGACATGACCGACGAGCAGATCCGCGAGGAGTTCACGAAGTGGCGCAAGCGCGGGAAGAACCGTTCGCCGGCCGAGAACCTGCGGACCATCCGCGTCATGCGCGAGATGGAGGTCCGGTACAACGCGGATCGTGCCGCGGCCATGCGCGGGTACCGGGATGGCCTTGCCGTGTTGCGGGACGTGCAGTACGCCGGTGTCTTTCCAATGGGAGCCGACCGGCAGCAGATGGTGACGGCGCTCCACGACATGCTGGCCGGCATCGAGGAAGAGCTGACAAGCCCGAACCTGACGGAGGCCGACCGCGACCAACTCCATAAGAATCGCGAGACCTACCAGACCGAACTCGACTGGTATGAGAGCGGGAAGACCGGGTTGTCGCCCAGCTACGAGGCGAACAGCGAGCGGTTCCGCAGTCAGTTGGGTGCCGAGAAGGCCAAGATGAAGGCCAAGCGGCTCCTCGACCTGATGACGCATTACTCGACGCAGAAACGCGTGCTGGCCCGTCTCGGTGGGAAAGACCAGTTCATCGAAGCGCACCTCGAAGACACCGCCAAGATCATCGACAAGCTGGAAGCCGAGATTGGCGGTGACTGGCGCTTGGCGTTGGAGGGTAAACCCGTCGTCCCCGTGCAGTGGCAGATCACCAAAGTCGGTCCCGGCGTGCGCGAGCTGATCGATGCGCCCTACGCGAAAGAGCGCGAAGCGAAGGATCGCATCGATGAGTTGCCGGAACTTAAAGGCCAGCAGTACGTCTACGAAGCGGTGCCGATCGAAGCGGCGCCGACCGAAGCGGAACCCACGGCAGAACCGGAAACGCCTGCGCCTGAAGCCGCGCCTGAACCTGAAACGCCAGCCGCGCCTGAACCTGAAACGCCAGCTGCGCCTGAACCTGAAACGCCAGCCGCGGCTGGACCGGAGGAGCAAGGCGCCTACAGCAAGGAGCGCGCAGCGCGCGCGTTCAACCTGACGCCCGAACAGGCGGAGGTCGGCGACGTTCTGCGGCAGCTCCTGCTGACCGACGCGTCTGAGCTGGAGGTCGCGAAGGGCGGCACGCCTGGCGATGGTGCGCTGCGACAGACGCTCGGCGAGCGCCTGCGTGGGCTCGCGCAACGGCTGCGCGACCGATTTACGCGGCCGACCGAAGGGCAAGCGCCGCAGATCCTGTATCGATCGACCAACGGCAACACGATCGAGATGTGGACCTATCGCGAGCCGCGCGGTCCCGTCGCGGTGGCGCTCGGGGAACGCGGTCCCGATGGCATGACGCTGTTTGGGCAGGTCGTGCCGAATGCAGACGGCACGTTCACGGCGAAGACGCCCGACAAGACGCTCGGCCAGTTCGACATGGCGCTGCAGGCCGTGCACCACATCCACGAGCAACGCCGGGTCGCGCAAGCCAGAGCGGCCGTGCCGCAGCTCGAACAGGCGCCCACGGTGGTGCCGGGCCGTGCAGAGATTGACGAGGAGACCGCCGACCGACTCGTTGAGGAGGGACGACAGAGGGCGGCGGCGATCACGCCGGAGGAACGCGCCGCGCAGAAGGAGCGGAATCGGTCCGTCAAAGCTGCGCTCGAAGCCTTGATGAAGCAGCAGGGCAGGACGAAAGCGCCTGGACGCGAGCCGGCGTTGGGTGGGGCGGGCGCGGACATGCGGACCGAAGCGGAGTATCAACGCGCGCTGGCCTATTCCATCAAGCAGAACCTCGCCGCCCGACAGGTCGTTCGCAAGACGAAGCGCACGCATCCCGAACTGTTCCGGGACGAAGGACCGGACGTCCTCTATCAGGGCGAGCCGTTCTACTCGCGGCTGAGACGCGCGGTCGAAGAGACGCCGATGCAGCGCGCGCCGGGATTCAAGTGGAAGGGCGTCATCGAGAAGTGGTCGAAGGCCAAGCCGACGCCGACGCTCGGCCGGTCCTGGTTCGAGGGCATCAGTCGCGACGAGTACACCTTCGCGCACGTGAACGATCTAGTCGACGGCCAGATCTATACGAAGCAGGACGTGCTCGACTACCTCAAAGCGAATGAGCTGAATGTCGTACCGGTGGTGCTCGGAGGGTCGGTGGATTCTGAGCCACGCGACAACCAGGACCTGGCAGATGTCATCAACAGTTATCACTACGGTGTCGAGACTGATCCCTACGATGAGGCGGAGCCGCTCTATCTCACGGATCGTGATGGCACGCCGCTCGACATCGACGATCCCGAGATTGAGATCCCGCAGGCTGTCGTCGACGCGTTCAACGTTCTCAATCGACGGCATCTGGAAAGAGGCGATGAGACGCGCGCCCAGAAATACTCGGAACCCGGTGCGGACGAGGGAACCTATCGGGAAGTGTTTCTCACGGCGCCTGATGGCGTGAGTGCTCGGAATCGCGCTGCGGCCGATGCGGCGTTACGGGCGTATCAAGACGCAGACGCCGCACTCCACAACTATCTGCGCGCTCGCCAGTCGCCGGGTCTCCGGAAAACTCCCGAGCACGAACGGTTGCTGGCTGAGTTCGAAACGGCGGAGAAGGCCTACCGTCAGGCGGCAGAGGCGGCCCACGGTTGGTATGACGGCCACGGGTTCTATGACGACGATCCTCGACTGAAGAATCCGATCGTCCGCGTTCGCTTCGACATCCGGACGGGCACGGACGGCAAACGCGTGATGTTCCTGCAAGAGGTACAGCTCCCGAAGGACAACCAGCCGATGCCGGCCGAGCTGCGAAAGCACGGGGCCGAGATCGGCTTCAAGTGGGCGCTGCGGTATGCCGCGGAGAACGGCCTCGATGGCGTCTCGTTGACGACGGGGGCGATGCAGGCGCGGCGCTACTCGCTAGAGAAAGACGTTAAGTCGATCTCGTGGGGGCCGCCAGAGCCTGGCCAGACCTCACCCGTCATTGTCCGGATCCGCGACGTCGAGCCGACCCGCACTGTGCTGGTCACGTTTAAGCGAGGCGATCAGCTGCTCGCCTTCGGATTGGATCACACCGGCCGCGTCGTGCAGGCGGACGCGGAGATGCGTGAAGCGCTCGGGAAGCCCTTCGCGACCGTCGTGGGGAAAGCCGTCGCCGAGCAGGTGACGAACCCGCGCGCGTCTCGTGGCGAACTGGCCGGCAAAGGCCTAACGATCGGCGGCGAGGGTCTGAAGGAGTTGTACGACAAGGTCTATCGGAACCTGATCAACAACATTCCCGCCGTCAAGCGGGCCGGTGTGCGTGTCGAGGTGGGACCGGTGGGTGGCGCGGAAGGCCCGATCCAGTACGGGTCCGTCACGCTGACCAATTGGGTGCGGCCGGGATCGCGCGAGGCGGTTTTCGACGCCATCGTCTCGAAGCTCAATCGGGGGATGTCCCCCGAAGACGTGCTGGACGAGATTGGTCTCGAAGACGAAGAGAACCCCGACGAGGGCGCGCAGTCGCTCTCGTATAGGTTCGATCCCGACGCGATCCTGTCACACATCGAAGACGTCGAAACCGAGTACCCCGAAGCCGTCGCCGACGCCTTTCTCAACTACGTACAGAACTATGGGTACGACCCGGACACGCTGTGGGTGCAAGGCGATCCCGCGATGCAGGTGCCCGGCATCACGATGACGCCGCAGCTTCGCGATGCCGTGCTCGGCGGCCAGCCGCTGTTTCAAGGCCCGCAGGGCGCGACCGAGTTCGCCGTCGATGGCAAGACTATCATTCGCGGGATGCAGGGGGCGAACTTCTCGACGTTCGTCCACGAGCTGTTCCACGTCGCGCGTCGCCAGCGCCTGAATCGACTTGTCGAGGAATCCAAGCGCAAGGGCATCACCGACGAAGATATCGACACGATTGAGAAGTGGGCCGGCGTCGTGGACGGCGTCTGGACCGTCGCGGCGGAAGAGAAGGCCGCGCGCGCGTTCGAGCGCTACCTGCGCGACGGGTCCATCCTGGCGACCGGCAAGCTCGGCGACTCGTTGCGGAACGTGTTCGAGTCGATCAAGCAGTGGATGCTCGACATCTACCGCCAGCTCGAAGGCAGCGACATCGACGTCCACATCTCGCCGGAGGTCAGAGCGGTCTTCGACAAGCTCCTGACCGGCAAGGGCACGACGGGTGCCGACCTGCCAACAGAGGCACAGACCACCGAGCAGCAAATCGTCAAGCTCCGCGAGCGTCGCGACAGCCTTCGGGAAGTGCAGCAGGCGGCGGAGGACCTGTACGAGACGCTGCGGACGCAGAAGGCGCCAGAGGAACAAAAAGCCAAGATTCGCGCGCGGCTGGAGCAGATCACGGGCGAGCTGGCCGGGATCCACGACAAGCTCTCAGCGCTCTTGAAGGCGCCGGAGTCGCGGCCGCCGGTCTCATTGCCCGCGCAGCCAGAACAGAACTGGCTCGCACAGGTGCCGAGAGGCGAGGCCAGTGAGCGCGTGTTCGCGGCCATGCGGGCGCTCGACGAGACGGCCCAAGCCGCCTACAAGCGCTTCGGTGAACTGTCGCCGAAGGCCGGCGAGATTCCGGTGGGTGGCGTGCACATCGACGAGTTCGTGCGCTACCAGGCGCTGACGTCGTTTCTCGGCGCGCTCAGAAAAGGGTTTGACCCGGCGACCGCGGCCACGCAGGCCAAGACCGATGCCGCGCAGGTGGTCGAGAACTGGAACAAGAGTCGCGAGTATCAGGTGCGTCGGTGGACGGGCACTGCCGACACGCTGGTCGACGACGCGATGCGGCGCGTGCTGAACGCCGCGAAGGAAGCGCCAGCTGCCACACCCGTGGCGCCCGTCGTACCGGACAAGGCGATCAAAGACTTCCGTGCTGATCTCGAACGGACAGGCGCGGCGACGCATGAAGGCGTGAGTGTGAAGCTCCTGCGGGCGACGCCGGATGCCGATTATCGCCTGGAGATTGTGCGGGCCGGCGATCGTCAGCTTCTGCCCGGCAATTACGCGAAGGTGGGGAATGCCATCAATGCTGCGAGCGCGGAGGTGTTCGGGTCCGATTGGGATACGTGGTGGGCCGCGAACAAGCCGACACCGGCAGTCTCGCAGCCCGCCGAGTCGCGACCGACCGCCGCCGCCACAACGCCGGTAGCGCCCGCGCAGGCGCCCGAACTCAAGGCGATCGAGGAGGAGCGCGCGAAGCTCGAAGCGGAAGGCGCTGATCTCGTCGCGCGCATCAAGGCGCGGCTCAATCGCGTCAGCATGAACGCGCCGCTCGACGTCGAGTTGCTGGGCGACGTCGTGAAGCTCGCGCGCAACTACGTCAAGCGCGGCATCCTGCAGTTCCGCGAGGCCGCCGTCCTGTTCCGGCAGGACTTCGGCGAGGACCCGAAGGCCGAGCATTACTTCGAGCTGGCGTGGCCGGTTGCACAGGAACTGGCAAAGGGCAAGACCCTCGTCGAGGGCATCAAGACCGCGCAGGCGCAGCGGAACCGCCCGAAGGTGGCCGCTGAGGTCAAGGCGTATAATGAGGAGCGAGCCACCCATGCCGGAGAACCCGATCGAGGAGATCGACCCGGACGAGCCAGCGAGCCTGGAGGAGCTACCGGTGACACCGTACGAGATGGAGGTACGGGATCATTGGGAGCGGTTCCTCCCGAGACTGGTGCGACAGCTGAAGGCGCAGGGGCCGCAGGCGCTGGACTTGGCGATACGGAAGGTGGTGCACCGCCAGCTGTATCAGGAGAGCCTGCTGCAGGCGCAGAACCCGGACCTGCACCCCGACCAGCTGGAGGAACTCACCCGACAGGAAGTGTTCCTCCCACCGGAGCGACCGGAGGAGGAGTCGCCGGACCAGTAGGGATCCGCGGCGACAAGCCCGCCGACTATACGCTCACCCCCGAGCGCATTGCCGCCATCATCAATCGCGGCAACGTCGAACGCTTCAAGGACAACATCGCCGCCATCCGGCTGGTCACGGACCTGAAGGCGGAAAACCGCTACGCCACGCCGGAGGAGCAAGACGTGCTCGCGCGCTACGTCGGGTGGGGCGCGAGCGAGATCGTGCAGTACCTCGAAGAGCAGCCGCGCTACGGCTGGTCGGCGAACGAGAAGGCGCTCTGGGAGGAGCTGCGCTCACTGACGACGCCGGAGCAGCGCAAAGACCTCATTCGCTCGTCGCCCAACGCCCACTTCACGTACGACCTCTACGGTCCGATCTGGCGCGCGCTGGAAATGTTCGGGTTCACGGGCGGCCGCGTGCTTGAGCCGGCGGTCGGCATTGGTCACGCGCTCGGCTTTATGCCGGCGCAGATCCGCGGCGCGTCGACCATCACGGCATCGGAGCTGGAGCCGCTGACCGCGATGATGGCCGGCTACCTCTATCCCTCCGCGCGCGTCCAGGCGACCGGCTTCGAGAAGATTCGCCTGCCGAAGAACACGCAGGACCTCGCCATCAGTAACGTGCCGTTCGGCCGGTTCGGGCTGGAAGACCGGATGTTCGGCGGCGCGCTCAAGTTCTTGACCGAGAAGATCCACAACTACTTCTTCGCCAAAGCGCTGGAGATGGTGCGGCCCGGCGGCTACGTCGTCTTCGTCACGTCGCGCTTCACGATGGACGGACCGGACCATCTCAACCTGCGGCGCTACCTGATGTCGAAGGCCCACTTCATCGGGGCCGTGCGGCTGCCAGGCGGCGATCAGGGTGCGTTCGTCAAGTCGGCGAAGACGCAGGTCGTGACCGACCTCATCGTCTTGCAGAAGCTGCGCGAGGGCGAAGAGGCCAAGAACGCCAAGAACAAGGATCTCTTCATCCAGACAAACAAGAGCGAGACGTTCTCGACGCCGGAGACGACGAACTGGCGTGGCAAGAAGGTACCGGGTCGCACCGTCTATCGGTCGGCGTGGTGGGATGCCCATCCGCAGTTCATTCTCGGCAAGGAGGCGATGACCGGCTCGCAGTACAGCGCCAACGAATACACCGTCGAAGCGCGGCCGGATGAGAGCGTGACGGAGGCGTTGCAGACGGCGCTGCAGGTCATCCTGCCGCAGAACGCGTACGAGCCGGCGACGACGACGTCGACGGAGGCCGATGCGCCGGTGCTCGATCCGGACAAGTTCAAGCCGGGCGAGCTGCGCGTGGGGCAGGGCGCGAAGACCATCCAGCGCGCGCTCCTCGATGGCCGGTTGGTCGACGCCACGCCGAAGAAGAAAACCGGCGAGGTCGACGTCCGGACGGTGCAACGTACCATCGGTCTGATCAATGTCCGCGACGCCCGCCGCGCCGTCGTCGAGGCGATGCGGAGCAGCACGACCAGCGACAAAGAGATCCAGAAGTTGCAGGGCGCGCTCAAGCGGACCTACGAGAAGTTCACGAAGGAGTACGGGACCCTCAACAGTCGTGACAACCGGCTGGCCTTCAAGTCGGATCCGGAGGCGGCCGCGCTGCGCGCGCTCGAAGAACTCAAGACCACGGCGAAGGTCTACAAGGACAAGAACGGGAAGGAGAAGCTCAAGGTCCAGCACGAGGTGGTCGGCCTGGCCGACATCTTCACCAAGCGGACGATCAACGCCCCGCCCGAGATCACGCATGTCGACACGCCGAAGGATGCGTTGCTCGCCTCGCTCGGCACGCGCACCCGGATCGACTGGCCGTACATGGCGCGCATCACCGGCGACGGGACGGTCGACGAGGCCCACATCAAGGCATTGCAGGAGCACCTCCGGGACGAGGGTCTCATCTTCGAGCAGCCGGACGGTTGGTGGGTGCCGCGCGACGCGTATCTGAGTGGGGACGTCGTCAGCAAGCTGGAGGAGGCGCAGGCCGCGGCTGCTGACGATCCCGGTCGGTTCGACACCAACATCGCGGCGCTCACGGAGATCCAGCCGACGCCCAAGACCGCCGACGAGATCTCGATCGCGCTCGGCGTGCATTGGGTGCAGCCGACCGATCTCGCGCGATTCGTGACGGATGCACTCGGCGTGAGCGGCACCACGGCGCGTCTCGATGGCACCGAGCAGTACGTGAGCTGGCACACGGATTACGATTCATCGGTTGTCCTCGCTGGCAATCGTCACCCGTTGGCCGTCCGCTACGGAGACCCGTCAGACATGCGCCCGAAGGCGCGGAAGGTCTACGGCTTTACCGATCTGCTCGACGACGCGTTGAACCTCAAACAGCCGGATCTCGGCTATTGGATCACGGACGCGCAGAACAAGCGCGTGTACATCAAGCAGGAAGAGCAGACGCTCGCAGCGAAGGCCAACATCGAAGAACTGCGCGCCCTCTGGACGCAATGGATCTACGGCAATCGCCCGGTGCTGGACCGCGTCGTTGACACCTACAACACCCGGTATAACCGCACGGTCGAGCGCCAGTTCGACGGGTCGCACCTGGCCAACTACGTGAACGAGAAGGGCGAGCCGACGCGGCCGGAGGACGGTGGCGTGCGCTCGTCGGCGTTGCCCGGCTTGTCGCTCCCGTTCTCGCTCTTCCCGCATCAGCTCCGGGCGGTCTGGCGCATCCTGTCATCGGGCAACACGCTGCTCGCGCATGAAGTCGGCGCCGGCAAGACGTTCGAGATGATCGTCGCCGCGATGGAGATGCGCCGCACGGGTCGCGCGCGCAAGCCGCTCATTACCGTGCCCACACATCTGCTCGGCTCGTGGCGGAAAGACATCCTCAAGGCGTATCCGACGGCCAAACTGCTGGCGTTCGAGGAGAGCGACCTGAAGGCGGACAAGCGGCAGGAATCGATGGCGCGGATCTCGGGTGGCGATTGGGACATCGTCCTCGTGCCGCACTCGTCCTTCGAGCTGCTCAAGGTATCGAAGGATCGGATGCAGGCGACGCTGCAGGAATGGATCGACGAGATCGTGGCGGCGGAGGCAGACGCGCGCGAGCGGTACGGGAAGGACGACCCGAACGTCAAGAAGCTAGAGGACGCGCGGCGGCGTATCGAGGACAAGGTCCGGAACCTGCTGGCGCGGGCGGATAAGGGCGAAGACAACGCGCTCAATTGGGAGGATCTCGGCGTCGACGCGCTGTTCGTCGACGAGGCGCACGCGTTCAAGAATCTCTACTACTTCTCGAAAATGGACAATATCCGCGGCCTGAGTCGGTCAAATGCCGACAAGTCGCTGGATATGTTCATCAAGGTCAAGGAGATCAACGAGGCCTCGAATTACCGGAATCTGGTCTTCGCCACCGCGACGCCAGTCATGAACTCCCTCGCGGAGGTCTATACGATGCAGCGCTACCTGCAGCCGCAGCGGCTGCGGGAGCTGGGCTTCGAGAACTTCGACAACTGGTATGCGACGTTCGCGCAGGCGAAGGCGGTGACCGAGCAGCGGCCCGACGGCAGTTATCAGGAAGTCATGCGCGTCGCGAAGTTCCGCAACGGCAAGCTGCTCTACCGCATCGCGTCGGAGATCATGGACTACGTCGGCTGGGACGACATGCCGTATCTCAAGCTGCCGACGCTGAAGGGCGGCAAGATCACGGTGGTGCAGGGCAACCCGCATCCGATGTACGACACCATCCAGCAGTGGTTCACGCGCCGGCTCGCGGCGATTCGGGCCATGCCGCCGCACTATGACACGTTCAAGCAGGAGTACATCGCGCCCGATCGGTTCCATCCGATCACCGGCGAGCGGATGATGTCGCGCAACCCCAAGCGGCCGGGACCAGCGAAGGACAACATTCTCACGATCATGAACGATGGTCGGCTGGCGGCTATCGACCCGCGGCTCGTGATCGGCGATCACGCGAAAGACGTCGCACACTCGCGGCTGCAGATGGTGGCGAAGGCGGTCGCCGATTACTACAAGCGCGAGACGGCGAAGAAGGGCGTCGCGCTTCTGTTCCTCGATGTTGGCATCCCGCAGACGACCGAGCCGTTGGAGTTCCTGAAAGGCGTTCAGGTTGAGGATACGACCGGTGGCGATTCGCTCGGCACGGAAGACGAGATCCCGGACGACGAGGATGAGGCGGCGCTCGCGAGCGCGGACGACGAGAGCGGCTTCAACATGTACGACGCCATCAAGAAGGCGCTCATCGCGCGTGGTGTGAAGTCGCACGAGATCGCGTTCATCCATCAGGCCAGAAACGCCGCCGAGCGGCTGGCGCTCTTCCAAGCGCTCCAGGAGGGCAAGGTCCGCGTCTTGCTCGCCTCGACCGACAAGGGCGGCGTCGGCATGAACATTCAGGATCGGCTTGGCCTGCTGGTCGAAGTCGACGCGCCGCGCGCGATGCGGCCAGGCGACATCCGCCAGCGGCTCGGCCGCGCCATTCGACAGGGCAATACCTATCCGGAGATCGAGATTCTGCGCTTCGTGACAAAGGGCACGACGGACGAGTGGCTCTACGGGCTGCTTGGCAAGAAGCAGAACATGATCACGGAGTTCATGAAGGGGAACCTCGACGAGTACGAGGACGAGGACCCGCGCACGAAATCGATCGAAGAGGCCGAAGTCTACTCGACCAACGATCCGCGGAAGATCGAGCTGCTGAACCTCAAAGGCGCCATGCCGCGGCTCGAAGCACAGGCGGCCTCCGCCGATCGTTCCCTCGCGGAGGCGAAAGCGGATGCCGCGCGCGCGCAGGCCGAGTTGCCGGGCCATATCAAGGCGCTGGAGCATCTGACCAATTGGGTGCGCGACCATTTCAAGAACCTGACGGGTGACCAGTTCACGATCACGATCGGCGACCAGACGATCACGAAGCGCACCGATGCCAACGTTGCGCTCATCGAGGCACTCAAGCCGTTCGCCGAGCGCGCCCGCACCCTCGACCAGTATTCGGGAGGGAACACGCAAGAGTGGCAGCCGATCGGGGAGTACGGCGGCTTGCCCATCATCGCCCGGCCGTACGTCGACCGGTATCAGGGCACGCGTGAGGTTGCGCTCGGGATCGACGCCGATGCGGCGGGCGAGGGGTACATCGAGGTCACGAACATCGCGGCCCGCAAGAAGGAGGAGGCCACGTCGTTCGGCGAGGGGCGCAACCTGATGACCTCGCTGGCCGACAAGTACAACACGCTCGAACGCACCACCGGGTTCTACCAGTCGAAGATCGACGCGGCGAACACCCGGCTGGAGCGCGCGCAGAAGTTGCTCAGCAACCCACCGGATGCGCTGCGAAAGGTCGTGCAAGCGCGCGCCCGTATCGAGGAGATCGAGACCGAGCTGCGTCGCGAGAGCGCCGTCAAGGACGAGGAGGCCAGGCGCGCGCATCAAGAGGATGTGGCGGAGCGCCAGAGGCGGGAGAGTGAGAGCGGCGGCGAGGAGGGCGAAGAGGGCGAAGCCGAGATGGCGCCGTCGACGGCGGCCAGCACCGCTGCCCACAAGCCAACGACGCCGTTGCCGCCGAATATCCCGGTCACGCCGTCGACGGCGACGCGGGACGGGGCCAACGTTCCGATCAACGCCGTCGAGTTTCCTGAGCTGGTCGCCCTCGCGCACGAGATTACCGGCGCGACGCCGCAGGTCGTGCGTCGCTTCCGGAACATCCTCACCCGCGGCAAGTTCACGGCGCCGCAGATCAAGCTCAAGGCCGACCTGTTCAAAAAGGGGAATGAACGCGCACTGGCGGCGGTCATCGCCCACGAGATCGGCCACGCGATCGACTGGCTGCCCGACTTCACGTTGAAGCGCGGCAATATTCTCGGCCGCCTGCAGACGTTGACGAAGTTCCTGAAGAACACGTATGACGCGTCGGACGGCACCACGATCAAGCGCCCGGAGGTCCAGGCGGAGCTGCTCGCGCTCTCGAAGCTCTGGCGGCCGTGGGACGAGGCGAAGGAGTCGGACACCTACAACAAGTACCGTCGCAGCTCAAAGGAGCTGTACGCCGACGCGATCTCGGTCCTGCTGACCAATCCCGGTCTGTTGGAGGCGCAGGCGCCCCTCTTCCACAAGGAGTTCTTTGACCTGCTCGACCGCAAGCCGGAGGTGAAGAGCGCCTACTTCGGGATGCAGGACGTGCTGAGCGGGACCCGCCCGGAACTCGTCAAGCGCCGCCGCGAAGGCTACCGCGGCATGTTCGCGGAGGGCAATACGAAGGCGGTCGATCTCGATCGCCTGCAACGCAACGAAGACGAGATCAACCGGAAGGACTACAGCCAGCACCTGATGCACGTAATCGCGCAGCATGTCGACAAGCACGCGCCGTTCATCTACATGCTGCAGCAGGACAAGAAGCGAGGGAAGACGATCGCGGGCGAGGACAACCCGTACTACGCGCTCTCGGAGCGGACCTACCGGCTGGGTGGCGGGGCCAAAGCGTGGCTCCAGCGGCACATCCAGCCCATGATGACGTCGCTCGCAAAGGCGAAGATCGACTGGATCACCTTCGGTGAGGCGCTGGCCTATTCGCGCATCGCGGCCGGCGATCGGCCGGAACTCGCGAACCCTCGCGGGATTGGGCCGGCGGACGCGCAGGAGATGTACGACAACCTGCTGGATGGATTGACGCCGGAGCAGCGTCGGTCCCTGCTGGACGCTGTGGATAGCTTCCGCGCCGCGGTGAAGGAAGTGGCGAGTGCCGCGCACAAGGCGGGACTCTATACCGACGAGACGTGGGAGAAGATCGACGAGAACCCCGCGTACTCGACGTTCCACACAATCGAGCACCTGGACGACCCCGTCAGCTCGCGCATCTACCAGCAGATCGGCACCCTGAAGGACATCGATAATCCCGCGGACCAGACGATTCTCAAGACGCTCGTGACGATGGTCGCGACCGAGCACCAGATCGTCAAGCAGAAGGCGTTCACGTACCTCCTGAAGGAGCACCCCGAAGACATTGTGCGGGCGGACGTCGCGAAGAGCCCACGGGGGGAGCGTCCGTTGGCGCCGACCGGGAAGAATGCCCACCTGAAGCTGGTGACCTACTTCGAGAAGGGGCGCGTCAAGGGCATGTACGTCGATCCCTATATCGCGGACTCGCTGGAAAACAACAGCGTCGGCCAGAACAACGTCATCATGGCCGGGATCTCGATGGCGGCCAACTACCTCCGGCGGATTCTCACGACCTACAATCCCGGTTTCATGGGCGTCAACATCTACCGCGACTTTGTCCGGACGTGGAAGAACATGCCGAACATGAGCATGTTGAAGCTGATTCGCCGGTACTGGCAGGCCGTGCCGCTCGCGCGCGTGCGTGCCTTTGGGCTCAAAGAGAAGCCGACTGCGAAGCAACTGCAGGCGTGGGAAGACTTGCTGACAGCCGAAGAGCGCGGCATCCTCTCGACGACGTTCAACGACCAGATCCGCGGCGAGACGCTGCAGGACACGCAGATCGCCAACATCCTGGCGAAGCACGGCGTCGGCGTGTTCGAGAAGAAGCGGCACCCGCTCCTGCGCCCGATCGTGGCGCTCAAGGATAAAGTCTCGGAGGTCGGGGATTTCATCGAGACGTTGCCGAAGGCCGCGGCGATGTATGAGTACAAGGGCAAGGGGTCGGTTGCCGATCTCACGCCCGAGCAACGTGATTTCATTCGGACCAAAGTCGGTAGTCCAGACTTCCTCGCAGGCGGCACGTGGAAGCCCGTCACCAATAATCTCTTCCTGTTCTCGAATGCGGTCACGCAGGCGTGGCGGGCAGACCTCGACGTCGCCACGAATCCGACCACGCGATCGGGGTTCTGGTGGAAGACGGTCGCCATCAACCTCGTGCCGAAGATGTTGACGATGGCCGCGCTCGTTGCGGCCGCTGGCGCTGCGGGCGCGGGCGGTGGGGACGACGACGAGGACAAGAGCGCGGCCGCGCTCGCGAAGAATGCCATCGCGCGCACACTCGGGAAGATTCCGTGGCTCGCGGCGTACGGCCGGTTGCTGAATCGTGCGACCGCCTATGACCTGACGAATTACATCGTCGTCCCGGTGGGCGAGGACAGCAGTGGGAACACGGTGTATCTGCGAATCCCGCAGGACGACACGGGTCGATTCATGGGCGGCCTGTTCTGGAAAGGCCTGTCGGCGGCGGTGCGCCGAGAGCATGAGGGCGTCCTGCGGTCGCTGCTGGACGCCGTCAACTACACGCAGGGCCAGTTCCCGAGTCTGAACCCCGCGTTGGAGGGACTTGCCGCCGCGAGTCAGTACGGGTTTGGGTTGAATCCGTACGACCCGTTCCGCAATCGGTTCCTACTCACCGACGATGAGCAGAAGGCCCGCTTCGCGGACAAGACGCAGAACTTCGACGGCGTGTTCAAGTTGCTCCGGTGGGAGTTCCAGCAGCTCGGCGGCGGCATCGTCTACAAGTTCGACCCGACGGATCGTCCGGAACAGAAGACGAGAGCGCAGACGGTGCTCGATTATCCCGTCATCTCCAACATCGCCGGGCGCTACCTCCGCATTACGAACTACGGGGAGACCGAGCACCTCCGCGCCGTCGGCGCCAACATCGAGGCGAATCGGGCCGCGATGCGGCGCGAGGAGCAGAAGGCGGTCACGCAGAAACTCAAAGAGTACTGGAAGCTGCCGGGCGGCCAGCAGAACATCCTTACGCAGATGCGCTACGCCGACGAGATGCAGAAGGCGCTCTACCCCGACGAGAAGGACCCGGCGAAGCGGGCGCAGAAGCGCCAGCAGCTCCAGGCAAAACTCCGACTTTCGATCGTGCGCGGGCAGACGGACACGCTCGCGGACGCCGTGGTCTCGGCCCAATCGAACGATGAGAAGGCGGCCATCCTCATGGAGGCGCGCCGCGGGATGAAGGATGACGTCTTCCAGAACTGGCTCATGGAGGCCGCGCGCAGCGGGACCATCTCGCCGCAGCTCATGCTCGATGTTCGGCGGAAGATCTTCGAGTCGCAGGCACCGGCCCGGTAACCGATTTGAACGGTCGCCCGTCATGGGCGTAGCCTCTGTCCACAGGCTGGTCGTCGCTTCGTCTCGGCCCGACGCCAGCGCATAGCAGGTTCGGACTGCCCCCGCCTAAGCCGAGCGGGCCACAGCCCACAGCGCGCACGCGCGCGCGGAGTGGTGTGTGGCCTTCGGATTCCCGATCCCGTTCATCAAGTTCCGTGAGGACGACGCCAACGGGTTCCCGTTGGCCGGCGGGAAATTGTGGAGCTACGCGGCCGGCACGAGCACGCCGCTCCCCACCTACTACGACCAGGACGTCGCGCCGACGCACGCGAACACGAACCCCACGGTCCTCGATGCGTCGGGCCGGGCGAACGTGTGGTTGCCCGAAGGGGTCGGGTACAAGTTCATCCTCACCGACGCGCTCGGGAACACCATCTACACGCAGGACAACGTGCAGGTCGGCGCGACGCAGGCGCCGCCCGCGGCTGGAGGCGGTGGCAGTGGCGGCGGCACGACGACGACCGATAACGTGCCGGCCGGGTGCATCATGCCGTTCGGCGGTATCACGGCGCCGACCAACTGGCTGTTCTGCGATGGGGCGGCCATCAGTCGCTCGACGTACTCGGCGCTGTTCACGGCGATCGGCACGACGTTCGGTCCGGGCAACGGCTCGACGACGTTCAACCTGCCAGACATCCGTGGCCGCTTTCCCATCGGCAAGGCGCAATCTGGTCCCGCGGCGACGCTCGGCTTCAAGGACGGCGACTTCAACCACGTCCATACCGGGCCGAGCCATACCCACACCATCAACTCGCACTCGCACTCGATGTCGCACACGCAGACCGTGTCGCGCCTGTGGGCGCCCGGCATGGACGGCGTTCAGTCAGGGTTCCCCGACCAGCTCCTGACCGCGAGTGGCGGCGGCGGTGGGCACACGCCCCAGCAGGACCAGACGAGCACCTTCACGGGCGATACGGGGCCGGCCTCGCTCACGACGAACGCGGACGGGACGGGCGACACCGGTGCGGCGAATCCGCCGTACATCGTTCTGAACTACATCATCCGAACGTGAGGCCTTGATGCCGCACATCAATCCGATCACAGGCGCGATTGCGGGCTACCGGCGCGACTGGTTCGACGAGACGCGCACCGTGGAGCAGGAATGCAACACCCTGCAGCCCGGTTGCGTGGTTGCGCTGTCGGACGGGACGATCGTCTACCCCGCCCCTTCGAATGAAGTGCGCGGCGGCGGCGAGGTGTGGGCGCTCTTGACGCTCGACCTCGTCGTGTTGACGTCGACCGGGTTGACGCTGCCGGGTGCGGGCCTGCCGGATCTCGGGGCGATGAGCTGGGACGGCGCAGTTCCCATCAAGGACGTCCGCAACTCGTATGGCCCGTGGCACGTGCATGAGCGCGACGGATCGCAGTGGCTGCTGTCGAATGGGGACGCCTACGACATCCAGCTGCTCGGCAGCCAACTGGCCATCTGGCGCGAATCGCCGTCGTCCGCGCTGCATCAGACTCCCGGCCTGAACCTCACGCCTCCGCCCATCGGCGAAGGCGGATGGGGCTGGCCGCGGAGCGTCAACGTCGACGGCCGCTGGCGTTTGCTCTACTGCTCGTATGCGCCGCTCTGCCTCGTGCTCGATGGCCATATCGTCGCCGAGAACCAGCTCGCGTACTACCCGGACGTGGCGTACGTGAACGGGACCATCATCGTCACGTGGGCGCTCGACCAGGCGGACGCGGACATCCGCTCGCGCACGTTCACGCCGGCTGAACTCGCGACGTTCCCGGTGTTCCCGCCCCCGACGCCGCCGGACCCGGAACCGCCCGATCCTCCGCCCACCACGGCTCCGCCGGCTGTGACGATCACGTCCTACACGCCGACCAGTGGTCCCGCACCGCTCACGGTGACGGCGGTCTACGCCGTGGAGGACGGCTCCGGTCCCATCACAGAGTTGCACTGGCAGTACCGCACACAGGGCGCCACGTCGTGGACGGATGACGCGGTGACTCCACCGAGCGACTCCGACAACGCCTACATGTTCGTCGACGTTGGCACCTACGAGCTGCGGCTGCTCGCCATCGGTCCTGGCGGCGAGGGCGCGACCGGCGCGCAGCGACTCGTGACGGTCACTGGCGACACGCCCATTCCACCGACACCGATTCCACCACCGGAGGACAAGACGATGGCGGTCTACCTGAAACTTGGGCATTACTACACCGGCGTGGAGCCGACGCCGATCCCGGACGAAAGCGGCGACGCCTGCTTCCCGGTCTACGCCGACCGCGACGAGGGCGGCGCATGGGAAGAAGTCGAGCTGACGCCACACGATGACGGCACCTACGACGCCCGCTACGTCGCGGCCAATCGCGTGCTGTCGATTCAGCCGGACGGCACGCTGGAAACGCGTGACGCGACGACCTTCGGTGGCTACGAGGCGCTCTTCGCGACGACGCAGCCGGACGGCGCGTCGATTCTCTATCGCCGTGACGAGGACATCGTCATTCCCTGCAACATCCTGACGATCGAGGACCGGTCATGACGCTCACCCTGCCGAAGGCGCGGCCGTGGGGAAAGGGCGGCGGCGGAGGCGTCGGGGTCATTGCTGGCCGCGTGCGGGTGGTGCAACGCCACTTCCAGAACGATCTCGGGTGGTTTGGGTGGCGCTGCGTCAGCGACCTGCCAGGCGTCGGCTATGTGCTGAACGGGGGGCGCGAGGCGCAGCTCGTCGATCGTCTCGACGCGTACGCGGCTGCGAACCGCACCGCCGTTCGCATGTGCGGGATGCTCGACTGGTCGCCGCCCGACGCCTTCAGTCCGCGCACGCCGGGCTATTGGGACGCGCTGAGCCACGTGTATGACCTCTGCGTCGACCGCGGCCTCTACCTGGAGCTGTGCTGCTTCGCCGACGCCCAGCGCATCGTGCCCGACGCTGGCGAGCGTCAGCAGTGGTTGTCGCAGTTCGGGAACTGGATGAAGGACCGGCCGGGCGTCATCCCGCAGGTTGCGAACGAGCCGGCGTTCAACGGGTGGAGCGAGGCCGACGACCCAGCGTTGCTCGCGCTCGGCGATCAGCTCGGACAGATTCTCGGCCATCTCGATTTCAGCATCGGCGATCCCGTGGACGGGGACAATGTCGACGCATCGGCCGAGACGAACGCGCGTCTGATTACGCTGTCGCAGCACTCGAAGATTGTCGTGATGCATCCGGACCGCGGGAGTCACGGCGACCCGTCACGCTGGCGCCGCTGGGTCGACCACCTCGAAGGCTTCTACGACGTGATGCCCGACCTCTCGCCCGATACGGCGCTCGTCATCGACGAGCCGATGGGGGCCGGACCGGAGTATCAGGACGGCCGGCGCGACAACGATCCGGACGCGTTCATCGGCGCGCAGATGGTGTCGCTCTGCGTGGGCTTCGGCTACACGTACCACTGGATGCAGGGCGAAGGACTTGACGCGCACAACCTGCCGGGCATTGCCGGCGACCTGCTGCCGCACGTGCCGGTCGATCCGGCGTGGAGCTACAAGAACGACAGCTGGCAGGGCGCGCCGACGGAAGGGATCACGTGGACCGGACCGACGGGGAAGATGCGGAACCTCGTGGCCGGCAACTCGGCCTGGACCGTGGCTTACGGGCAGGGCGACTGGAACAGCGTGAAGTGGCGCGCCGGCTGGACGCCGACGGTGGTGTACAGCGGGCCGCACGCCTGCGTCTGGACGGTGCAGAAATCATGATGGGGCTGCGCCTCGCGCTCGCGCTCCTCGCGTTGACCGTCGCGGCGTGTGTCGACAAACGGCCCATCATTCCGAACCGTGGGGTGGATGTGGACGTACGCGTACACGTCGGCTCGAAAGCGCTGGAAGGGGGAACTCCCGCGCCGACCGAGCCGACGCGTTGCGCGTGCTGCACCGCGTCGGCCGGCTGTACCTGCCGACGCGGTGACAGTCATCACTGAGGAGAATGCCATGCTCGCGATCCGCCCTCTACTCGTGCTCCTGGCGGCGGTGCTGTTTGGAGTCTCGGCCTACCTGTCACCGACGCTGAGCGAGAAGCTCACCAATCTCGGGCTGTTCGCGCTGGCGCTGGCATACGCGCTGGTCTAACGGTCGTCCTCATTAGGCGTGGCGGCTTTGGCAGCAGCCAGTCCGGCGACCAGTCGTGGATAACGCGCAAAGGCCGCCTCCATTGTGAGCGTCGGATCGGCGAGTACATCATCAACCGCGGACATCATGTCCTCGAAGAACTCCGGATGCTTTTCTGCCAACTGATTCATGAGGGACGTCACTCGATGCAGGCGACGTTTTCTTTCCTCTTGTGGGAAGGGATGAACATAGTCTGCCATCAATCCTCCTCGATGGGCGTCCGGCGCAACAGTTTGCTGCGGGCGCGTTTCCACCGCCGCTTCGCAATCCGCACGCCTTCATCGCGGTTCTGTCCGAGATCGCGCGCATCGTGAGCCGCGCGAAAGCGGAACTGGAGCATCGACTCCTGCGGCGTCTTCGGTTTGACGGGTCTACTCATCGACGCCCTCGTGCAGTCCAAGTCCATAGTCGGTTGAGGATGATGAGAAGCTGGTTACGAGTCTCGACGTCGAGTGCGTCGAACCGCTCCAGCACGGTTCGCTGTTCGTCTGTCAGGCTCACGCGCTCCGACGTGCCGCCGAACAACTCTTCAAGCAATCCGGCAATCTCTGGCTTATTGGCGTCGCGCAAGATCGGCACGGGATCCCATCGCGCGATTTTGGCGAGGCGGAGACAATGGAGCACATCGAATGGGCGCCCACGGGACGACATGGCGCGGCTGAGACAACTGTGGTCAATCCCGAGAGCACAGGCGAACGTGCTATCGGACGGGAACTGCTTGGAGATCTTCCGAAGGAGTGTTCGAAAACGAGTCGTATCGCTCATGGCTTTAGCAGCGGGAACTGATTCAGTTCGATGGAGCCGTCGTCACGCAGGTACCGGCGATGGCCAGCGTGTTTCGTGTCGAGGCCGGCTTTCTCGCAGCACCACCGGAAGAACTCGTCGCACTGGCGGCAGTAGTCGCGGCGCTCCTGCGTGTGGCAGAACGAACAGACGCGCCCGCGGTCGCCGAGCAGTTCGAGACGATGGTCAGGATCGAGGTAGGGCATCAGGCGCCTTCTCTTCGATTGCCTTCCACGTGCCGTCCGTCAGTTGAAACACCTGGCCGCACGTTGGACAGGTGTGGGTCTCGCCTTCGGCGGCGAGACGAAAGCGTTCGCGAATCCCCTTCCAGGCAAAGCTGGACATGCAGCAGGGATTCATTGGCGAAACCTCCACGTCACGGCGCCCTTCTCGATGGCCACGAGAACTTTCTGGTCTGCCATGAAGTCGTGTGCCCAATCCTGCGTGTACTCGCAGTACGGGCATTCCCATCCAGCCTCTGTAGCAATGAGATTCATGCGACACGTCGGGGTGCCGCACGTAAACGGATGCACGAGCCCGCAGGTCTGAAAGCGATTGAGCGCGGCGACCTGCTCCGGCGTGAATGGTGCGGTGATTTTCTTCATGGCTTGTCTTCCCGCTCCCCGTAGCGCGCAATCTGCTCTGATGTCAGCGCGCAGTCGATCGGCAAGTCTGGCGGCAGTTCCTTCTCCGGAATCGGCGCCGCTGCCACCGCCCCACCGGGATTGATTCCGAGCCTCCACGCCTTGCGGATCGCCGCCGAGATCCAGTCGGCGTTCGGACGCACCTGTCCGAAGCGCGCCATGAGGTCCGCGCGCTCGTCGATGGCGTCCAGCTTGCTCACTTCTACGATGGACACGCCGAGAAACTGCTCGCCCTTCGGTCGGTCCGGGTCGCCGAAGGAGAGCCAGAAGATGACGCGCTCGCAGTCATCGAGGTTCTTCTTCATCGACGACGGGCTTCGAGGCGATGCAACCGCTCCAGCGCCTGAATTGCGGCGGCGACGGCCCGCTCGTCGCTCGCCCGCTTCCCGCAGAAGCCGAGTTCCTTCGTCCGGCGAACGACGCGCACGAGTGGTCGGGCAAGCTGGACACAGTCGAAGAGAACCCGCGCAGCCCCGTCCAACGAAACCATTCCTACCATTCGCAGCCTCCTTCTTCGTCTTTTCTGCTGGCCTGTCATGTCCCGCTCACGAACCGCTCGCGCATCCGCTTCGCCATGTTCGCGGCGATCCGCAGCTTGAGGAAGTCCCGCTCCGTGATGACGTGGCAGTCGGCAAACATCGGGTAGCCGTTGATGGCCCGCTGTGCCGTTGTGTCCTCACCTACGATGCCGTAGACGTGCGCGACGCCGTTCTTCTTCCAGGCACGGAGCATCTTGGTGTCCGCGAACGCGAGCGGCATGAAGACGAGCCGCCACATATCAGGCTTGATGCCCCACGTCCCGAACACGCGGCCGTCGACCCACTTGAGCGCCAGCCTCGCGGATCGCCGTGTCGGTCATCGGTTCGAGTTTCAATCTCGCTCCGACGTGATGTCGATTCGACCTTTGCTGTGGATCCAAAAGACGACACGGTCTTCGCCGGCCACGTCCACGCCGATCCACCACTGGTTCCTGTCCATCCGTTCCATGCGGAACAGTGTGGGCGTGCGAATGACGACGTCGTCGAGCTTGCCATCGTCGTCGAGCCGCAGCTCCACCGTCGGTTCGCCCGTGCGGTCGGTCTTCATGCCCTTCTCCTCAGTGCGGCTTCACACGCCATCTCAACGATGTTGACAATAGCTTGTCGGATCTCAGGGTCCGGTTCGCCATCCATCCAGTTCACCAGTGCGATGATCATCCGCGTGGCATCTTCGGCGAGTGCATCAAGCGACCGCGTGTCGGCTTGCAGCTGCGCCTCAAGACGCCGAACTGCATCCTGGTTCGCCACGCGGCATTCCTG
>Ga0209465_10000039_pt1 | contig 55319 bp, 39 predicted proteins | sample PanSoiPlot1MoBio_FD_188321 | JGI IMG/M metagenome (GOLD analysis project Ga0209465, IMG submission 188321) | Tropical forest soil microbial communities from Panama analyzed to predict greenhouse gas emissions - Panama Soil Plot 1 MoBio (SPAdes)... | ecosystem: Environmental > Terrestrial > Soil...
CTCGATGAAGGCGCGTTGGAAACCCGCATAGGTGTAAAATCCCGGGACTGAAATCGTCTCGACGTTATCGCCGGAGGCGGCTTCGAACACGGTTGCGAAGTCGGGCCCGCCGTGGTGGGAGGCGATCCAATCGGGGGCGATCGACTGCCGTGCCTGCGATTTGAGGAGCTGATAGGCGCGATCCGCGATGCTCAGCCGCGCCAGAATACGCCGGCATTCCTCGACCAGAGGCCAATTGGGTTCGACCAGAGGCTCATCGGCACCTTCGAGGTCGAGCATGGCAACAAGCTCTCCCTCAAGGGCCTTGCGGCCTTCGGCATTGGCCGCGCCTGGATAGAGTTCGTTCCAATCGTTTCGCAGCCAGCTGATAATAAGGTCGCGGTCAACCCGCTCCACGCCGGCGATCATCAAATAGACCTTGAGCGCCTCGTAAATGTAACCGGGCTCGGATTTGCGGGCGTCGAGAACTTCCTCCAACCGGAACATGAGCCGAGGCCGGAACAGCCGCTCAAGGCTGACATGGTAAGCCTGCTCGGCGGAGGTCTGGAGGCGGTCCCGCTGGCTAAGGCCCATTGTGGCGCGCAGGGGCGTCGGAGTTGCACGGGTCGCGTAGCCGGTCGGCAGGTCATGCAGCTTGTACAGCAGCGGAAGGACCTTGTGCAGGTCGCGATCGCCGATAATGGCTTCGCGCGTATAAGGTCCGGCCTGCTGGGTGTAGTCTGCGACCCGGTATTGGGTCCCGGTAATCAGGTCCCGGTTCTGCGTGTAACTCACCCACCACAGGCCGGTCATCGCCACCGCGAAAAGGGCGACGATCGAATGGAGACAAGCCTTGATGATGCGGGCGCGGCGGACCGCGGCGCGGTCAGTCGAGACCCAGGCAGACTCGCCGATGATGACCTTGAGGATAAGGTCGGTGAGAAAGAAGCTCTTGCCTAAACCCGAGTAGGCGTGGCCGGTCACCTGTTCGGCGCCGAAGCTCTTTGCCAGAGCTCCGATCAGGCGATCGATGGGTGTGCCGTGTTGCGTACCCGAGGTGAAGTAGAAGCCGCGCAGCGTCGCGTTGGCATGGTAGCGGGTCGGCTCGAAAATCTGGTTGAGGAAATCGAAAATCGGCCGCTTGAGCGCGGCGATCTGGGTCGGGAAGCCGTAGAGCAGCACGCGATTGCTGGGCGTCGGCTCCTCCTGCAGCCGGTCGGTAAGCTCCCAGTTCAGCCGCTCGACGAGATCGTCGAATTCCTTTGGGATGTCGCCGACGAGGTTGCGCGTCTTATCATTGGTCTGAAACGTTGCACCCCAAACCTGCCGGCGGCCTTGGTCGGGCAGGTTCGCAAAATACTCGGTGAAGCCCGCGACCAGGTCGCCCTTGGTGAACAGTGCGTAGACCGGAAAATCGACTTTAAGACGCTCATGAAGTTCGAGCAGCCGTGCCCGGATCGCATTGGCATGGGCCGTAATATCGGCGGGCGCAAGCGTCATCAGGTCCTCGAGGCTGATGGCGACGAGGACGCCGTTGATCGGCTGGCGCGGCCGGTTTTTCTTGAGGAGTTCGAGGAACGAGAGCCAGCTCTGCTTGTCCACGACAGCGTCGGAATCCTGGGTCGTGTAACGGCCGGCGGTATCGATCAGCACCGCCTCCTCGGTGAACCACCAGTCGCAATAACGTGTACCGCCGACACCGGCGATCGCGGCCGGCGTGGCCCCACGCGACAACGGAAACTTCAGGCCCGAATTGACGAGCGCGGTGGTCTTGCCGGAGCCCGGCGGTCCGATCAGCACGTACCATGGCAGATCGTAGAGAAAATCCGCCTTGCCGCCGCCCGCTGCTTTGAGCGTGGCCAGCGCATCCTTCATCCGGTCCCTGAGGACATCGCTGTCGTCTTCGACCGGGTCGGGGGTCGCGATACCTTCGGCGATCTTTGCGCTCGCCTTCTTGCGGCGCTTCCATTTGAACGCCATCACGGAAGCTGCCGCCGCAACGATCACCAGGATGGCGATCTCCCGCACGATGTAGTTTTCAAGCGGGTGCCAGTCTCCAATCGCGATCAGCGGTCCGGCCAGATAGATGAGCGCGCAGACGGAGGTGAGACCGATGCCTGCGAGCACGATGCGCAGGATTTCCTTGGAGGAGATGCCGCTCATGGCTTGCTCATCCTCTGTGGTGTCATTCCCGCGAAAGCGGGAATCCAGTACCCCCCAGCACCGCAGGGGTTACTGGATCGCCCGCCTTCGCGGGCGATGACATGGATGTTTCGTTTGCTCTGAGCGCAATCCGCTCCAGCAGAAACGTTGCATGCATTGGCGTTCGTCATCGCGGGCATGTCTTTTCGGTGACCGGTCCAGTGTCGGTTCGTGGAATGAGGATTTCGACCCGCCGGTTCTTGGCGCGGCCGTCCGGAGTTCTGTTATCAGCAATTGGCGCGGTCTCTCCTTTGCCCTCCGTCTGGAGGCGGTCCGGCTTGGCAAGATAGGGCCTGAACAACGCCGCAACGCTCTTGGCGCGCTCGACAGAGAGGTGGTAGTTGGAGGGGAAGCGGACGTTGTGACTGCTGATCGGCGTATTGTCGGTGTGTCCCACAACTTTGATGAAGCCCTCTTCCTTGTCGAGCGTCCCCGCCACCCGAGCAGCGATCGCTTTGAACGCGTCGAGCACCGTGGCCGAGCCCGAGTCGAACAGAATGACGTTGCCGACCCGGACGGTGATCTGATTTGCAGTCTGCTCAGCAGAAGCTTTGTCGGCGGCGACTTCGGGACCGAGGGCTGCGCAGATGCGCTGCAACTGCGTGACCTTGTCGGGCTCCGGCGGCACGAAAGGCGGCGGCGTCTGAGGCACCGTGCGCACAATTGAGAGTTTGCCGGCGTCATTCAGCGCCGCCAGCCGAGCGGCTGCGGCGTCAACATCGCCGGTGAGCCAATAGAGCAGCGTGAAATAAATGCCGAACAGCAGGAGGCCGGCGAATCCAAGCACGCCCCACCACGGCACCCGCACCCGCGACATCCGGCTCGCCAGGTTCTGGCCCTGCCATCGCGGCGACAGTTCGCGGTAGACCTTCGGGCGTATGCGGCGCAGCGTCTCGTAAAGATCACGCTGAATCTGCTGCAGCGTGGCGACGCCGCCCGCGGAGGTGCGGTGAATGCCATGGAATCCGAGTGTGAGGCAGGTGTGCTGCAATTCGAGCAGGTCGTAGTTGACCACCGGATCCTGCTTTAGCCGCGTGAGTTCATCGAAGAATCGCACCCCGCCGATACGCTCTCCGAAGAAACGGCTCAGCATGCTGTATTGCGCCCAGACGTGACGATCCTCGGTCGGGATGTTCTGGACGATATCGTCGGCCGTTGCGCAGATAATGTATTTGGCAGAATTTGCCTGCGCCTCGGAGATGCCCGCAGACCGGATGTCCTTTTCGAAGAACTTGATGGCGTCGGCGACCTGCTCCATCAGGCTCGCAAACGACGCGCGAGCGAGCGCGACGCGCAGGCGGCCGAGCAGGAGCAAGAGCGGGCCGGCGGAGCGCAGAATCGGATTTTCATTCGGCGCGACGAGCTCGTCGATCCGCACCTCGGGGGCGCGCGCCTGAACAGCCGGCTGCGGCGCCTGACGCTTCGTTTCAATCCATTCGTCGGGATTGGTGTTTTCAGGAGCAGTCGGCGGTAGGTAAGGCGTAGACTCAGGCGCCGCAGGCTGCGGTGCCCCAAGGCCTTGCGGCACGGGACTGTAGGGAGCGGCCGGCGGCCCGGGCGGGGGCTGCGGTGCGACCGGGCGGCGTCCTCCCGGATTGGGACGGATGACGGTCCGTTCTCCAGGAATGCCGAATGGACCACGTGGTGGAAGCTTATCGTTCATCGGCGATCTTCCAATACGGCCCACAATTCAAGTTCAAGTTCCGGCCAGTCGCCAGAGAAATGCATGCCGATGGAGCTCGCCGTCGAGAATTCCGGCCACAGCGGTGATTTGCGATCAAAGAAGAAATAGACGTGGTCAGTGATCGCCCGGATCTGCGGCGGCGGCGTCGGCAAGTGGATGAGTGGCACGCCCGGCAGATGGGCGTGCACGATCTCGTTCATCTTGGTGTTCGGGCCAACCTTGAAGAGATGTGGAAACTGGCCCTGGATTTCGGTGAGCGGTCGACGCGCCGCGACCTCGAGCACGAAAGTGGCGTTTCGAAATAACGTGCGGTCGCGGATCGTGGAAATGAAGGCATTGTTGGCACGCTCGATGATCTCGAGACGGATCGCGCGGCGGCCGAGCCGGGCGCTGAGGAAATCCTGCAGATCACGCATCACCGGCCCGAACACGTTTTCCAGGTCATCCTGGTCGTAGGCCGGATATTCGCGGGCGCGCCGTTCAGGCGTCGCAAAAGTGGCAAGCTCGCCGACCAGGCGCAGGAATTCGTCGAACAGCCGCTCGGGGTGCAGATAGCCGGAAGAGCGATAGTGCTTGAGCACCGCAATATGCCGGTTCAAGAGCTGCAGAACGAAGTAATCCACACTCTGGAGTCCTCCGCCGGCCGTCGGGTCGGCGGCATAGCGCGCTAATTCCTCAAGCTTGTTGTCGATCCATCCGACCACACGATCGATCCAGCCACTGACCACCGGGTGGGCGTTACACAGCAGCACCGGCGGCACGTACTTTTCGTCGAACACGATCTGCTTGTCGCGGACTTCCAGCAGGCGGGCGATGCCGAGGCTGATGTATCCGGGCTTGGGGGTTTTGCGAAGTTCGAAGCCAAGTCGGGGAAACGCGATGTCGACTTCCTCTTCGATACGCAGGGCCGAAGTGGAATCGATGAACGTTTCGGAACCAATCATGAAACGCGCGGCGCTGTCGGATTCCCGGTCATCCGCCTCGCGCATGTTGGCGGCCGCGACCGGCATCGATAGCCATGCGATCTGCTGTGAGGCAGTGTCCGGCACCAATAACGGCGGCGGCAGCGGGCTGTCGGCCGGAAGATCGAACGGCATGCCGTCCGGCATGACACCTGCGGCGCGGCGCAATGCGAACTTGCTTTGCTGAGCGAGATCGCGGTCGATTTCCAGATGGGAGAAACCCCACGGATAGGGCGTGGCAAATCGCACCCGCGATTCAAGCAGATGCTCATGATAGCGGTCGTTCTGCTGAAAATGGTGGGGCCGAAGGAAGAGGCCTTCGGTCCATGCCACTTTGGTGTACCAGGACATCAGTTGTCTCTATTGCCCCCAACGATGGGATGTTCGGGTCCGATTTCCGCTGGATTGCTAATTAGTGTAGCGTCTTTAACGAACGGTTCAGAGTGTAACGTTTCAGCTTGTAGGGTGCGGGCAGGTGGGCACGGCGCGAGAAGCCGTGGCACACAACCGAAGCCCTGCCAGGCGCCTTTGCCCACCCTGCGATGCTCGTGAGTTGGCCACCCCGCAGTCTCAGATTGATTCAATCCGATCGAGACGCCGCTCTACCGTGTCTACCGTACCTCATTATTCCTCATGGTCATAACAATCGCCGAAATAGTCCATGAAGGCATTGAGCATACCGTCCGCATGGCTCTGCGTGCGGGCCTGCCAGCGCGCCACATGGACGTCCCACAAACGGGCCTTGCGCGATCCGACCATCGCGGCCAAACCGCGGTCGCCGGTCGTGGTATTCTCGATGACATCGGGATCGAATTCGCCCAGCATGAGCCGCAAGGCGTGCTGCATAGCGGAAAAGGTTCTGACCTGATGGCTCTTTAAGTCATCGAAACTCTGCGCCAGGGCGCGCCGGGCATCGAGGTAGCTTCTGGTCGGCGGCCCGAACATGATGCGCAGGGCGTCTTCAGCGCTCGGAGCGAACTTGAGGGGATTATTGTCGAGCGCCTGGACCATTGTCTGGTTGGAGCTGCGGGCGAGGCGTTTGGCCATTTGGCGCGCCTCAAGGAGTTGCTTCATGTTTTCAGCAACGAGCCGCATCAGTTGACCGAGTTGCTCGGCAAGTTCGGCAGGGTCCCGAGTCGCAAAAGTATCGTCCGGCAGGCCAGCGCCGCGCGCGAACAGGCGGACGAACTCTTTAGCGGCGGTTTCCGCAGCGCCGACCAGGCCAGGAGTCGCGGAGACAGTCTGGCGCGCCGCTTCGCACCCATGCAGGGCGCTGCGGTCATCGCGTGCGAATTCGCCTGCCGTCGGCTTTCCCGCCGCAGTTGCGGCGAGCGCCTGAGCGGCGGACACGACGCTTGCCACAGCCTCCGGGGAGGCGGGCGCCGCGGCTGGCGGCGTCGCCCAAGGACCTTCCGGCTCGGTTGATATCCACACCGGGCGACGAGGGCTCGGTACTGGAGCGACTTCGAGCGGCGGCGGTAGCGGTTTGGGGGTGCCCTGGGCCCAACTCATGTCGTCGGACGGAGGCGCCGATGACGCGTCCGATGATGCCGGTCGGCGACCCAATTGTGGCGATATAGACGGTGGCGCTGGCGGCACATCGATCGCCCAATCAAGAAAGTCTGGACGGACGGGTTGCAGGTCGCGCGGTGCCTTGAGCTGTTTGGGATCAATGGGCGGCGCCACCTCGCCGACGGGATTCCACAGGTCCTCGTAGTTTGGTGCGGCGTCGGGAGGTGGCGCTTCGGGCCCGATCCCCGGGCCTTCGTTGTCGATGGTCGCCGCAATGATGTAATGGCCGATCGCGAAGCGATCGCCATTGCGCAACCTATGGGGCGCCTTCAGCCGGCTGTCGGCGCCGTCGAGGAATGTACCGTTGGTTGAGATGTCGTGCAGCCAGTATCCGCCGTCGTGCCACCGCACTTCGCAATGCTTGCCGGAGATGAAGCGGCTGGGATCCGGCAGCGTCCAGTCGAGATACTGGTCGCGGCCGATATCGATGCCGCGCTTACCCTGGATCGACATGCTCAGTGGACCGCCGTCCGGGAGGCTCGTCTGGTTTTCGATTCTAAGCGTCAGGCCCATCGGCAGCTTCTTTGCGATCGTACCCCGTGCGATCACCCATGGGATCTGCACCAATGCCAAGGCATTGGCGCACACCGCTATCCGCGAATACGGTTTAGGTCCAATCCGGCGATCATTCAAGCCACGCCGGCCTTTGGCTGCGCAATGGCTTAACCTCCCCCCGCTCGCGGGTCGGAATTTGCGCGCTCTTCGCGCTCATTCCGGCGGGTGAGGGGGCCTCTCCACAGGCTCAGACTCGCAGAAAGGCCCCCGCACCCGACCCTCTCCATAGCCCGTCGAAGACGGGCGTAAACGCCCTGATGGCAAGCGGGGAGAGGGAGCAGCCATGTGCGATTGTCCGGCGGCGAACCTGCGTCGTTGAGATGCACTTTGATCGCTCGCGTGGAAGCCGCCTCGCACCGATTCCCGATTTTATCACAGCCCGTTTTCCGCAAGCTTTATGCCTTCGGCGATGCAGGCTTGCAGGTAGGCTGGCAGCTCGTTCTTCTTTTTCGCAAAGTGTGCGCTGAGCTGGACCGCGATGCGAGCCGCCCGCGCGGTCATATAGGGCGGCACCGGCGCCGGCATTTGCGGATGCGAACTGAGCATTCCGCCCGACCATCCGGCCGCGAGGGCGAGCCAGGTCAACGGGTCATTGCTGTCTGCCTGCATTCCAAGTTCGAGCGCCGCCTGCCGGTGCTGGTCGTCCGGCTCGTACACCCATGCTTCCGCCATCAGCAGGCACGCGGCCCGGTTCTGTGCGATGTCGCCCAACAGCGTTCTGGCACATCCGCACGCCCACCAGACCGCCTCGCGTCGCGGCAGCAGGTAGGCGCAAAACGTCACCGCATCCTCGAACTTCTGCGCTTCCACCAGCTTATGCAGAAATGTGACCGGGGGGTCGTCGGTCGGCGCCGCCGCGATGTTGGTCACCGATTTGGGAAAAGTCTCGAACAGGGCGCGAGCGGTCGCGAAGCGAACCCGGGACATTGAAACACGCTCTAGGCGGGGATCAACATCGGAACCATGCCGTTGATCAGCACGACGCCATTAAGGTTGATGATCGGCGCGGTGTGGTTGATGGCAGCGCCCGCCGTGTGATTGATGATGGCCTGTGCCGTATGGTTGATCATCGGCGCTTCCACCGATTTCGCTGCCGGCGTGAGCGTGACAGACGTCATACCTACGGTGTGGCTGACCGTGAGCATCGCGGTCGTGGTCTGGCTGCCCATCGGGATCGAGATGGTGTGATCGCCCATCTGGATCGTCAGTTGATCGTCGCCATTTTTCAGCACCGCGCTGCGCGACGGGCTGCCCTTCGGCGGCATGAATTCCTCGCCGATCGTATGGGTCTGGGAATTCTTGACGGTGACGTCGTGATCCTTTTCGGCGTGCATGCGAATGAGTTCGGCGTCCGCCTTGTCGTCGAACATGAATTCGTTATAGCCGTCGTGGCCCTTTGAGGAATCCGATTTCCAGCCGTGTTGCGTCTTGTTGGCAGGAAGGTCGTAGGGATGCTTCAGGTCGCCGTTGTAGACGACGCCGGTCACCAGCGGCCGGTCGGGGTCGCCTTCGAGGAATTGGACCACCACTTCCATGCCGACGCGCGGGAGGAACTGGCCACCCCATTGCTTGCTGGCATGGACCTGGGCAACCCGGACCGGGCAGCTTTTCTGCGGCTCGCGGTCCCAATGGAACTGCACCCAGATCCGGCCGTGCTCGTCGGTGCTGATCTCTTCGCCCTCTTCGCCTTTCTTGGTCACGACTTTGGCGGTCTGTATGCCATGAATGCGCGACTTCTGCGTCAACGGCAGATTGCGGAACGGCCGATCGCTTTGCAGGAATTCATAGTGCCCGTAGTAGTGTTGATCCGGGTCGCTCTCGTTTCCCCGACTGCCGCTGCGATATTGCTGGGTCGCAAACAGGTGGCTGGCGCGTACGACCAGGTATTCCTTGTTTTCCGCCTGCACCGGATGCTTTTCCACCGTGACAAGCCCACCCGGATAGAGGCAGGGGGCATCGCCATTGGGGTAGCGCCGGCGGTCCAAGGCCTGCTCCGCCTCCAGGCGAAATTGCGCAAACTTTTCACCCTTCCCTTTGTCGTCATATTTGCCCGGGAAATCATAGATTTCGAGCTTGGAATGGCGATATTTTTCAGACGCTTCCTTGGGCGCCTTCAGATCCTTTTTCGGCTGCAGGTAATCATAATCGTTGAAATGGACCTTGCCGGTGCGGAATCGGCGCTCCCACGTCCACTCATTGAGGTGCTGCTCCATATGCAGGTTCTTGTCCACCAAGGGGTAGTACGGGACGGTGGACAGCTCCGGAATTGGTTTGTGAGAGGACCGTGAATCGGCGAGTACCAGCAGATGCTTGCCGTCCGAGGGCTCGAAGAAATAGTAGATTCCGAAATGCTCCATGAGCCGAGACACGAACGCCAGGTCGGTCTCGCGGTACTGCACGCAATATTCGATCTTGTCGTAGTCGCCGCTGGTGCGGAACTCGAAATCGCTGAAGCCCGCCTTCGTGAATACATCCTGGATGATGTCCTTGACGTTCTTGTCGAGGAATATCCGGGAGTCCGCCTTGTGGCCGAGCAGCCAGAGCCACGGCCGTAGCACCAACCGGTAGTGGAATAAATCCTGTTTCTTGCCAATCCACCGCGCTTCGCTGAGTACGCCATCGTAGATGCGCTCTTTACCCTTAAAGGCATTGAGCTTGATGGTACATGATTGGCCGATCGCCTTGTCGAAATCGATGTTTTCATCTTCGCTGGCAGCTTCAACGTGGTACTCGAACAGCTCGCCAAGCCCTTCGGTGCCCTCGAATCGCACCAGTGCGAGTGCATCCTTCCCAAGTGGCGTCTTGAATTCGGCCACGAACTGGGTCTGATCGGGCTTTGCGTTCATCTTTTTTTCGCTCCCGCACGGTGATCGTCGAGCGACGATGTGATCGGTCGGTCGACGATATCGAAGCCTGCCAACATAGTCGAGCGGCGCCCCGATTCGGTTCAGATGACGGAATATGCGCCTTTTTTTGTTGGTGAGCTGATGTACTGACGTTAATACTTGCATCCCGCGGGGCATGACAAGGCGCGTGATTCCGTGGAGCCTGACAAGGCCATTCTTCAGTTGTCTCGGATGGGCGCTTGGCGCTTGAACCTTAACCCGGACTTCTGCCACTATTTCAAACAGGATGGCCTATCCGCATTTTTCAAACAGGTAGCTATCCATCAATGTTAATGCCGCGCGTCAACCTTGTGCTTCTGCCGCCCGCCGTCCATTCGGTCCGGGCAAGTCGGTTTTTATGAGCAGTGCATGCCACGACCTTACCGCGAGGATGTCCGCACCCTTTCAGCGCAATATCCTTTTGGGGTTGTTCTTCCTTTTCTGGGAAAATTTGTCGTTCTGATTTTAGCGAGATGGAGCAAATCCGATTATCGTGACGGGAGGCTCGTCGGTGAGGGCGATATCCGCAAAGCATTGTCGCCCTTCAGGGGTGACTTTACCGCTATAGACAGAATGAGGCGTTTATTGGCGGACGATACCTCCTTGGCCAATACCGCAAGCCTGCTCAATGCGAGTCAAGTGATCGAGGCTGCGACCGCGGCCGTCGCTGCCGGTCACATTTACGCGGTGATTGCCGACGCTTCAGCGGAGCGCGCCGTCCGTCCGCCCATCGACTATCGTGGGCTTGCAGGCCGCTATCTTTATCCTTCGTCGGGCGGCCCGGGGCAGGAGACCGGGTTTTTCATGTTCCTGCTCCAGTACCTACCCGACCTTTGCTGCGAAGCCTACAGGCGAATGGCGGGGGCGGGCGATGAGATCGTCCAACTCACCGATCATGGCTATGAATTTCTCTTCGATCTGGGCGCCGAACGTGTCGTCGCGGCGTTTGGGATCACACAGTATAATCCAGGCCGTCGGGATTCCGGGCGGATGGCCGATTTTCTCGGCCAGGTGACGAGCCGGGCCGAACTGCAGAGAATCGCGAGCCGGGCCGGTTCAGCGCTGGCTGCGCGCGATCGCCTGGAGAAGGTTCAATTGACGTGGCGTGACCGCTTCTTTCAGACCTACGGGCACAAATACGACCGCGGACATTTCATGAGCCATCGTCAGGGCGGCGGGCTCGACATCAATTTGTTTCCGCAGCGCGCCGACATCAACCAGGGTCGCACCCGCTTGGGCGCCGAGTATCGGGCAATGGAAACCGCATGTGTCGCAAAGCCCGGCGCCGCCCCGATCTTTTGCTGCTCGCGTCCCATCTATGATGATGGCAGCTGGGTCCCGGCACAGCTTGAATATGCGGTGATCTATAATCCGCATCGAATGAATGTGCGCACCTTTCCGAACAAGTAGTGGACCATGTCGGCCCCATCCTCGGACAATTTTCCAATCCGCATCGGCACGCTTGACGCGTTCGCCCAGGTCCGCGGGTTCCTCAACGATATCCAATTCAATGATCGCAACGTCTGCGCGGCGCTGAAGATACGCGACATCACTGGGTCCCGCGACTTGCAGCCGGATGAAATCGACTGGCGCGCGGTGTCTCCGGCACTGCGCGTTGCCATCAGGTTGTTTGTTCTCGGTGCTTCCGCACCACGGGAGGATTTCCGAACGATTTGCGGTGACGGGATCTTCGCGGCGCTCAATGCACTTGGGCTGATTCGCGGTGTAAGGCATCGCGACGATACCGTTGTATGTCCGGTTTGGCTTTATCCGGTCGACGGCTTCATCGTTGTGTCCGATCGTCGCGATGATCCGGACGGTGAAGCATATCGCCCGCCCATCGATGCAGTCTTTCCTGCGCTGGATGCCGGTACACTGAAGCTGCTGCGTCTTCTGCCGGCGACGCTTGGCGATGGGCTTGATCTCTGCGGCGGCTGCGGGGTCGGCGCGCTACACCTCTCGCGCATCGGTCAGCGGGCCGTTTCCGCGGATATTACGGGCCGAGCATCATTTTTCGCTGCGTTCAACGCGCAGTTGAATGGTGTGGATATCGAGAGCCTCGAGGGCGATCTGTACGCTCCGGTGATGGGCCGACATTTCGATATCATCGCGGCCCATCCGCCTTGGGTGCCGTCGATCGGGGACACCATGGTCTTCCGGGACGGCGGCGACGGCGGGGAGACCATCATCCGTCGCATTGTTGAAGGAATTCCGCAGCATCTGCGTCGGGGCGGCACCGCCGTCATCGTCTCGCTCGGGAGGGATACGGTCGAGGCGCCCTACGAACAGCGCGTTCGAGGCTGGCTCAGCAATCCTGGGCGGGACTGCGACGTGATTCTGGGCGTCGAGAAGATGCTAACCATCGAGGAGGTGGTCGGGTCCGTCCGCAAGCTTCACCTCAAGGATGATCGTCGGCAAGCGGATCGGCTCGCGGCCCATCTCCACACGCTGGGAACCGACAAGTTCGTTTATGGCGCCCTGTTCATCCGACGGACCGATGAATTGATTGCACAGCCGCCACTGCGGCTGCGCATGTCGTCGCGTGCCGCGGCGTCTGATTTCGATCGTCTGTTTGCATGGCGGGGGCAGCGCCGAGATGCGGCTTTCCGCGATTGGATGAAATCGGCCAAGCCGCGGCTTGCGCCGCATCTCGAGGTGATCAACCGACAAGTGGTGCAAGACGGCACGCTGGCGGTGGGTGAGTCCATACTGAGGGCGGAACACGCATTCTCGACCGCGCTGCAACTGGACGGCTGGGTGATACCAATCATCGCCTCGTTCCAGGGTAGCCAAAACGTGGAACAGGTGTTCAACAAAGCTTGCCGATCCGGCAGCTCGCCTGCCGATTTTACGCTGGACTCGTTCATCGATCTGGTCGGGATGATGGTCGAATACAGTTTTCTCGATATTGACATTCAGAGCGAAATCAAGCGATCGACATGCACCGGATAATCTGTTGGAGCAGCAAGGGTCACGATAGGGACGAGGCTCTCTCTACGGCATCGCCATCCTGTGCCCATAAATTTCGAACCGCTTTGAACCGAATGGGCGTCAAGCCTCACAAATGAATTCAGAGAATTCTTCAGTTTGATGGGAAGCACGTGCGGTCGCAATGGTCCCGCGACGTGCAGGGTGAATGCAAAAAAGTAACGAACGTGAAATAGACGTGACAAGTCATGACGGTATCTGCCCCCGATCTGTCCGCATCTGAACAATCCGCTCAATCGGAGGCGGAGCCAGGTCACGCTGGCGCGCCGGACGCCGGCAGTGGTCTCGAACCTGCGGTTGCTGCGCTGTGCGCGCCGCTGTCTGATGCTGATCCGTGCGGGCCAGATCTCGATTTTGACGGCGATGCGGATTATCTCAATTTCGTTGCCCAGGCCGAAGTCCTTCTGCCAGCGTCATTTTTTTCTCCGGAAGACGGCCGGCCGTTCGACCGGACAACGATCGACATCCAAGGTCAGCTTGAGACTCTGCAACGGCTGACGGCGCGCACCCGCGATCTCCGGTTGCTCATTTTGCAAGCCCGTTTGTACATGCTGGACCGGAATTTGGCTGGCTTCGCGCAAAGCATAACAGCAATCGCCTATTTGCTTGAAAGGTATTGGGATACGGTTCACCCGCGGATCGAAGGCGGCGACCTCGCGATGCGGTCGGCCATCGTCAGCGCCCTCGATATGCCGACGGTGGCCTTCCCCCTGCAATATGCGCCGTTGTTCGAAGCGCGCCGCGTCGGCGCAGTCACCTACCGTGGGTTGATGATTGCGATGGACGAGGTCCAGCCACGGCTCGGAGACTCGAAACTCGAGGTGGGCCCGCTCATGGAGGCGGTCAGCACTGCCGATGCCGCCGTATTGGTTTCGACACGCACCAGCCTCTCGATGCTGAAGTCTTCACTCGAGGCAATCAAGACCGCTTTCCTGAGCAACGGACACTCGGTTGGTCTCAAGAACCTTCCGGAGCTTGTGGACAAAATTCGCGCCTTCATCGATCCGAAAGCCTCAGAAGAGGAAGCGGATGCGGACTTGGCCGATTCGGATACCCCAGGTGAAGGATCGTCAGCGGCGGCGGTCGGGCGCGCTCCCAATTCGCTCGCGGAGGCGAGTGCCGCATTGGCTGCAATCGCCGATTATTACAGCCGCGTGGAGCCTTCGAGCCCAACGCTGCCATTGGTTCGACAGGCCCATCAGCTGATCGGCAAGTCCTTCTTTGAAATCATCAGCATTTTGGTGCCTTCGCAAATGGATTATGCGGCATTTCGGATAGGACATGACCAGATTTTTGATTTGCCGATTGGAAAGCTTTCCGAATTGTCCGAGGTGGCGCCTGTGGGGCCGACGGACAATGCCGGCTCAGTCAGCTATCTCGTGCAGACGCGCTCGCAGGCGATTGCGCTGCTCGACCTGGTTCAGCGCTTTTTCCGTAAGTCCGAGCCGTCGAGCCCGGTACCCATGCTGTGCGAGCGTGCGCGGGCGTTTGCGGAGCGCGACTTCATGAGCGTGCTGCGCGATGTGTTGCCGAAGTCGGCACTCAGAAATCCTAACGATGATTACTAAAGAGTCCCCGAGCGAATAGCAGTTTGGCGGGACAAGGAAAAGAAAAGATGGTATTCGCTCATGTCAATATGGAAACTCAACCACGAAACCCGGGGGTTATCAATGGCGCGAGATAGTGGTCAAAAATTCATTCGACGAAATCGTCCGCCGCGGGTGCACATCACTTACGAGAATCCGGCAAATGCGGAGGAAAAGATCGAGATTCCCTTCGTCATGGGGGTGTTGGCCGATCTATCCGGCAATGCGCCAGGGGTTGAGAAGGCGGATATCGCCCAGCGCAAATTCCTCGAATTCGACATGGATAACCTCGATGCCCGCATGGCAGCGATCCAGCCGGGCGTGAGTTTTCGTGTCACCAATAAGCTCTCCGACAACCCCGACGAGAAGATGGCCGTCAATTTGCGCTTCAATAAGATGGCCGACCTGGAGCCCGCGGCAATCGCCAAGCAGGTGCCCCCGATGGCAAAACTGCTTGAAGCGCGGTCGCAGCTCGCGAACCTGATGCGTTATATGGACGGCAAAGTGGCGGCCGAAGATTCGCTGCGCAAATTACTGTCCGATCCGCAGCTCATGGCGGCACTGAAAGACCGCGCTGCGGAAACGCCCACCGAGGGTGAGAGTAGTTCCGAGTAGATCGAATCCATCAGGCCGGCACAGGTTCGCTTTAACCAGCCATCTTGGATGGAATGGTGGGTTAAAGCGAATTAGGCCTACGCCGGTCCGTTCTATTTGCACTTCGGTAAAACGCGCACTGAACAAACCCGGAGATAGAGAGACTAGCCATGGCGACTCAAACGGCCTCCCAGCAGGACACGCTCGTCCAGACCCGTGAAGTTGACGAATTCTCTGCGCTCCTCAAGCAGAGTTTCAAGCCAAGAACCGAACGCGCCGCCAGCGAGGTGGAGAACGCGGTCAAGACGCTGGTCGAGCAGGCTCTGGCCGACACCAGCGTCATCAAAGCCGATGTCCTCGATACGATCGAGGAGATGATTGCGCAGTTGGACAGGAAGCTTTCGGCGCAGATGAATGAGATCATGCACGCGCCGGAGTTTCAGCAGATTGAAGGCGCCTGGCGCGGTCTGAAATATCTGGTCTTCCATTCCGAGACCGACGCAATGCTCAAGATCCGCGTGATGAATATCGGCAAGAGCGAGCTCTACCGACATCTGCGGCAATTTCCGAACGCGGCCTGGGACCAGAGCCCGCTGTTCAAAAAGATTTACGAAGAGGAATTTGGTCAACTCGGCGGGCAGCCCTATGGCTGCCTGATCGGCGATTACTCGTTCAGCCATCTGCCGACCGACGTGCAACTGCTGCGCGACCTCAGCAAGATTGCCGGCGCCGCGCATGCGCCGTTCTTCGCCGCCGCGGACTCGACACTGATGGGGATGGATTCATGGAATGAGCTGATGAATCCGCGCGATCTGAGCAAGTTGTTTGATACGCCTGATTATGCCGCCTGGAGGTCGCTGCGCGATTCGGACGATGCGCGCTACGTCGGCCTGTGCATGCCGCGCGTTCTTGCGAGGCTGCCCTACGGAGCAAAAACGGAGCCGGTCGAGGAATTTGCATTTGAAGAGGAAACCGACGGCCATAAGGGCGAAAAATATACCTGGATGAATGCCGCCTACGCGATGGCTGCCAATATCAACCGTGCCTTCAAGGAATATGGCTGGTGCGCCCGCATCCGCGGGGTTCAGTCCGGCGGCGAAGTCGATGAATTGCCCTCCCACACCTTCCCGACCGATGACGGCGGTGTCGACCTCAAATGCCCGACCGAGATTGCGATCAGCGACCGCCGCGAGGCCGAACTTGCTAAATCCGGCCTGATCCCGCTCATTCATCGCAAGAATACCGACCGGGCTGCTTTCATTGGCGCGCAGTCGCTGTTCAGGCCAAAGGCCTATCAGAACAACCCGGAAGCGACGGCGTCAAGCAATCTGTCCTCGCGGCTGCCATACATGTTCGCCTGCTGCCGGTTTGCCCATTATCTCAAGGTCATGGTGCGCGACAAGGTCGGGTCCTACCTTGAAAAGGATCAGCTCGAGAAGTGGCTGACGAACTGGATCAGCGAATATATCGACGGCGATCCGACCAACTCCAGCGAAGCAACGAAATGCCGCAGGCCGCTCGCCGGCGCCGCCATCACGATCGTGCCGAACGAGGAAAATCCCGGCTATTATCAGGCGACTTTCGATTTGCGGCCGCACTTCCAGTTGGAAGGAATGGATATCGGGCTGCGCCTTGTATCGCGATTACCCACCGGAAAATAAACAACTATTGAACCGCAGCGCGGAATCGCGCGACGAAGAGATGTGTCCACAGCCTGTGCCCCGTCATCCCGACTTGGCCAGGGCGGTGTTGAACGTGACCACTTCAGGAGGGTACCAAAATGGCTCACACCGACATGTTCCTCAAGCTCGACGGAATCGACGGCGAATCGCAAGACGACAAGTTCAAGGACTGGATCGAGGTGCATTCGTGGAATTGGGGCGTGCACCAAGCCCACACGGCCCATACGGGGACCGGCCGGGGCCACTCAAAGGCGAGCTTCCAGGAGCTCCACTTTTCGGCAGACCTGACCAAGGCTTCTCCGAAACTGTTCAAGGCCTGTGCCAAGGGCGACCACATCAAAAAGGCCAAGCTCGTTGTCCGCAAGGCCGGCGGCGACCAGCCGCTCGAGTATTTCACCATTGAGATGGAAGACGTCATTCCCACCAACGTGGCGTGGAACGGCCACGGGGGCGGCGGGGTTCATAGCCAAGTCGCTGAAAACCTCGCTCTGTCGTTCGCCAAGTTCAAGGTGATCTACAAGCCGCAAGGGAAGACCGGCGCCGCCGAGAGCAATGTTGACTGGGGCTTCTCGATCAACGAGCACAAGGAAATCTGAGCCAACCTCCCTAGGGCGGATTTCCGGATGGAATCACAGAGTTTGTCATCGCCCGCGAAGGCGGGCGATCCCCTACCCCCCGGCAGCGTTGTGGAATACTGGATTCCCCCTTTCGCGGGAATGACACGGGGAATTGGTCGCCGCTGGACCGGTTCCATTTCATGCCGATCTGCTTCAGGTGCTGATCAAGCAAAGCAGAGCCTACAGTCGTAAGCCGAGCAGAGCGATCCGCGCGGCTTGCGGCTTCGTCCATCGGTAGACTATTGGACGGTTCGGGTTGCGCGAGGTGGTCATGGCTCGTATCAGCAGCAAGACACGTCTCAGCCCGCCGCTGATGCACGTATTTCGCGCCGCTCATGAGGCCAAGGATGCCAGGAAGCGGATGGAGGTGCGCAACGAGGCAGGTGACCGCGCCGTCGCCAGCCGCCGTCTGCGTGTCGGTCAGGTTATCACGGAACCGGTGCTGCGGCGGGAAGTGATGCGCGACCTCGAGGCCGTGCTCAATTCCATCGCGCTCGAATCGACCATCGACATGAGCGAGGCGCCTTATGTTCGCAAGTCGATTTTGAATTTCGGCCTTCCCGACATCACCCACCGCACCATCGATGAAGCCGGCGTGGGCGACGTTCCCGAGGAGATCAGGACCGCCATCATCAACTACGAGCCGCGCCTTGCGGCTGCCTCCGTTCACGTTGAACGTGATATGAGTGTCGATCCGGTCGAGCTCAAGATCAGATTCATCGTCCGCGCCGATTTGACGTGCGATCCCGTTAATGTGCCGGTAGAGTTTATCGCCGACGTCATCGATACCGGCAAGATACTGATCAATCGCCGGTGAAGCGCGCATGAACCGGGAATTTCTCGACCTCTATAATCGGGAACTTCAATTGCTCAACGAGCAGGCGCGCGAATTCGCCGACGAATATCCGGGCATTGCCGAACGGTTGGGCGGCATCCTGGAAGACCGCATCGATCCGTTGATAGGCGGCCTTCTGGAAGGGGCAGCCTTTCTTGCCGCGCGGGTGCAGCTCAAGCTCAAGCATGAATTTCCCGAGTTCACCAACAATCTTCTTGAGCAATTGGTCCCGCATTATCTGGCGCCGACGCCTTCGGTGATGCTGGTGATGGCCGCCCCGACCTTCGGCGACCCCGCTCTGCGCGACGGCCACGTGATCGCCCGCGGCGCATATCTGGACGCCACCTTCCGCCAGTTTGACCGGCAGATTTCCTGCCGCTATCGATTATGCGCTCCGATCACGATCTGGCCATTCCAGCTTGCGAGCGCTGAGTACTTCTCCTCACCAGCGCCGCTGCAGGCTCTCGGCGTGCCGGTCGGCGGCAACGTTCTGGCCGGCATGCGGCTCACGTTGACGCATCGCTCGACTGAGCGTCGGGAAGATGAGCCGTCAGATTTCGATGCACTCAAGAAGCCCGAAATGTTGTTCGCTGGCTGCCGCACCACCAATTTGCCGATGTATTTCGTCGGGTCGGAGGCCGATTCGGTTGCGCTGTACGAGCAGATATTTGCGCATTGCAAGGCGGTGTATTTCCGCTGCCTCGACGAGTTTGGCGATCCCGTTGTTTTTCAAGCGCAGGCCGAATGCCTCCAGCAGGTCGGGTTTGACCGCGAGGATGCGCTGTTTCCCAATGACAATCGCGTATTCGAAGGTTTCGATCTGTTGCGCGAGTTCTTTGTGTTTCCGCGCAAGTTTCTCGGCTGCAATCTGACCCGACTCGACGCGTTGCTGCCGCGACTTAGAGCAAAAACGGTCGATGTCCTGTTTGCGTTCGATGAGGTCAATGCGCGGCTTGCAGCGGCCGTGCAACCGGAGATGTTCGCCCTTTATGCGGCGCCCGCCATCAATCTGTTCGAGAAAACCACGGACCGCATTCCCCTCAAGTCGAGTCAGCACGAGTACCACGTCGTTCCGGATCGCAGCCACTATCTCGACTATGAACCACATCGGCTGCTCGAGGTTTACGCGCACCATGCCGGCGGACGAGACAAGGTGCCGGTGCAGCCGCTCTATTCGGCCACACTGGAGGGGCCGCAACACGCCTCCGGCCTTTACTTTACGGCGCGCCGGCTGCCACGACGGCGCACGGTCGAAGAAAAACGCGTCGGCATGTCCTCCGACTACACCGGGACCGACATGTTCATCTCATTGAGTGAGCTCGGCGGCGAGGACGACGATGCGGCAATTGCCGAGTTGAGCGTGCGGGCATTATGTTCGAACAGACATTTGACCGAACATCTGCCGATCGGCGTCGGCGGTGCGGATTTTCGCCTGATCGACGACTTCACCTTGGACTTGATGTGCGTTGCCGGGCCGACACCGCCCCGCGAACCGATCGTGTCGCAGTTGCGCAGTAGAAGCGAGGTCGCGCACACCGGCACGGTCACCTGGCGGCTGGTCAACATGCTCAGCACCAATCATCTCGGCCTGGTGGAACGCGGTGCCGGGCGCAACGCTCAGGCATTGCGGGAAACCCTGTCGATGTTTGCGGAAATGAATGACGCCGTTACTGAGCGCCGCATTCGTGGCATTCGCAACGTCGACAGCCGGCCGATTGTACGGCGCATTCGCCAGCGCAGCGGCATCGGGGCAGCGCGCGGGATCGAAATCACGGTGACGATCGACGAAAGAGCATTCGAGGGCACCGGCATCTTTCTGCTTGGCGCCGTGCTCGATCGCTTCTTTGCCGAGTATTCTGGCTTCAACCATTTCAGCCAGACAGTGATCCGATCTGTCGAGCGCGGAGAAGTCGCGCGATGGCCTCCCCGCATGGGAACGCGCCGGTCGCTATGATGGTGAGGTGGCCGTGACCTTTCTGCGCAATCTTGAAGCCGAGCCCTGGCGGTTCGATTACTTCACGGTGCTGCGGCATCTTGAGCGTACCTACAAAGACTGGCCGCGCATCAGCGACAGCGCGGCGCGGCGGGAGGATTTCGTCCAGTTCGGGCAGGACCCGTACATGGAGTTTCCCGCCTCGAACCTTGCCCGGGTAGTTCACGGCGATAATAAGCCGCTCAGGGTATTTGTGAAATACCTCGGTCTGCTGGGGCCGCACGGCGCGCTGCCGCTTGCAACGACCGAAGAAGTCTATCACTACCTGCTCGCCCAGGACGATGCGTTCCCCCGATTTCTCGACATATTCAACAACAGGTTCATTCAGTTGTTCTTTCGCGCCTGGGCAGATTCCCGACCGATCGTGCAACATGATCGGCCGGACGCCGACCGCTTCGTGGCTTATATCGGCTCGGCCATCGGGGTCGGCTCCAAGCCGTATCAAAATCTCGACAGCGTGCCGGATGCGGTGAAGCTGGGGTTTGCGGGCCTGTTGGGGTCGCAGGTCAAGTCCGCATCACGGCTGGCCGGAGCCATCTGTGGCATGTTCAATGTTCGGGCAGAAGTCGAGGAATTCGTCGGCACGCGCCTCGCGATCGAGGCGGCGGAATTGACCATTCTGGGCGAGCGCTACAACCGGCTGGGCGAAGATGCGCTCCTGGGACGAACGGTTTTCAGCGTGCAGGACAAGATCAGGATCCGGATATTCACCAGGAATCTGGCGCAGTATATCCGTTTCCTGCCGACCGGCGACTTATGCGAGCCGCTCGCCGACCTCGTCTTCTTTTACAATGGCGACCAACTGGATTGGGACGCCGAAATGGCGATCCCGTCGGGAGCCGTCGAGCCGATCAGGCTCGGCCGCTTCGGACAACTTGGCTGGACGAGCTGGATGGCGCCGAACTGGACCTTATCGGACGCATATCGCTGCGACGCGCGGTTTCATCCTGCCGACCGCATGAGGCACAAGCGCAGGCTGGGGCATATTTCGAACTGATGAAATCAAAGATCGTCTGTCATCCCCGCAAATGCTCGGACCCAGTAACCCTCAGAACCGCCAGGGTTGCTGGATCGCCCGGTCAAGCCGGGCGATGACACCTGGGAGTTGGCGGCGAAGTGTGAACCGATTCTACCTCACCGGAGACTATCCTGAATTCGCCCGCAGACGGCAGGGAAGGGGAAATCAATGGCCGACATCAGTATTGAGGCGGTTGCCGGAAAGCTAAACCGGGTTGGCTACGAAGCCTTCTTCAAGGCGCTGCGTCAGGCCAAGGGGGCGGGCAACCGCAACGTGGAGCTCGCCCATTGGCTGGCCCATATCCTGCAAAGCGAGCGCTCCGATATCGGGCTGACGGCCGATCACTTCAAGCTTGATCGCGGCAAGCTGATGACCGATGTCACCGCGGTGGTCAATGGTTTCCGCAAGAACGAGACCGAAATGCCTGCGGTCTCCAACGCCGTCATGGATCTGCTCGATCGCGGCTGGCACTACGCCACCCTGTTTTTCGGCGAAACACAAATTCGCACTGGTCACATCCTGGTCGGCGCATTGCAATCGCGCGAGCTCACGCGCGCCTTCAGCAATGTTTCGAAGGAATTCGGCAAGATATCGGTCGATGTTCTCACCACCGAATACCGGAAGATCTGGGCGACGTCGGAGGAAGAGAACCTCCGTCCGATCGACGGATCGGGGCTTGTTGCCGCCGATTCGCCGGGCGCTGCGCAGGCGGCGGGGCAGAAGGGCACCACAGCCCTCGACCGCTTTTCGCAGGACCTCACCGCCAAGGCAAAGTCAGGCGACATGGACCCGATTCTCGGCCGCGACGACGAGATTCGCCAGATCATCGATGTGCTGATGCGGCGACGCCAGAATAACCCGATCCTCACCGGCGAGGCCGGCGTTGGCAAAACCGCCGTGGTGGAAGGGTTTGCGCAGCGCATCGCGGCCGGCGAGGTGCCGCCGCCGCTGCGCGGGGTGAGATTATGCACGCTCGATGTCGGCTTGATGCAGGCCGGCGCGTCCATGAAGGGCGAGTTCGAGCAGCGGCTGCGGTCGGTGATCGACGAGGTGCAGCAGTCGCCCACTCCGATCATCCTGTTCATCGACGAAGCCCATACGCTGATCGGCGCTGGTGGATCGGCCGGCACGGGTGATGCCGCCAATCTGCTCAAGCCGGCGCTGGCGCGGGGCACGCTGCGGACGATCGCCGCCACTACATGGTCGGAGTATCGCCAGTACATCGAAAAGGATCCGGCGCTGACGCGTCGCTTCCAGCCGATTCAGATCGACGAGCCCGACATGCAGCGCTGTTGCGACATGCTGCGCGGCATTCTCGGACCCATGGAGAAGCACCACAAGGTGCGGATTTCCGATGCTGCGATCGTCGCAGCCGTGAACCTTTCGCATCGCTACATTCCGGCGCGCCAATTGCCCGACAAGGCGGTGAGCCTCCTCGATACCGCTTCGGCGCGCGTCGCCATCAGCCAGAGCGCAATTCCAGCGATGATCGAGGACACGACAGCGACGATCGCGGCGCGCGAGAAGGAGAGGGCGGCGCTCGTCAGCGACAGCGATCTCGGCGCCGATGCGCGCGAACGCATTGCTGCGATCGACGGCGAGATCGCGAAACTGAGGGAGACGCTCGCGAGCCTGGAATCAGAGTGGGCCACCGAGCAGAAGCTCGCTAACGAGATTCGCAGCCTGCGCGATATCCTCAATCCGCCGCCGCAGGCGGACGGCAAGCGCAGCGCCCCACCGGCTTCCACATCGTTGACTCCGCCGGATGCGGCCGACAAGGAGAAGATCCGCCATCGCCTGCGCGAGGCGTTTGGGACCCTTGAGGGGCGCGATCCGGAAAAGCGGATGATTTACGCCCATGTGGATGAACAGGTGGTCGCATCGGTGGTCTCCGATTGGACCGGCATCCCGGTCGGACGCATGGTGAAGGACGAGATCGAGAACGTGCTCCGCTTGCCGGAAATCCTCAACCGGCGCGTCGTCGGCCAATCCCATGGCCTGGCGATGATCGCCAAACGCATCGAAACCAACCGCGCCAAGCTTGACAATCCGAACAAGCCGATAGGCGTCTTCATGCTGTGCGGACCGTCGGGCGTCGGCAAGACCGAAACCGCGCTCGCGCTGGCCGAAGCGCTGTACGGTGGCGAGCAGAACATGATCACCATCAACATGTCGGAGTTTCAGGAGGCGCACACCGTCTCTTCGCTCAAAGGTGCGCCTCCCGGCTATGTGGGGTATGGGGAGGGCGGCCGGCTCACCGAGGCGGTGCGGCGCAAACCCTACAGCGTCATCCTGCTCGACGAGGTCGAGAAAGCGCACCCGGATGTGCACGAGATATTCTTCCAGGTGTTCGACAAAGGATTCATGGACGACGGCAATGGCCGGCGCATCGATTTCAAGAACACTCTGATTATTCTTACCACCAATGTCGGCACCGACCTTATCATGGGGCTTTCGGCCGATCCGAAGTATCGCGAGGACTCCGAGGCGCTGGCGCAGCAGCTGCGGCCCGAACTCCTGAAGGTGTTTCCCGCGGCGCTGCTCGGGCGGATTGTGTCGATTCCCTACTACCCGCTTTCAAACAAGATGCTGGGCGGCATTGTGCGGCTTCAGCTCGATCGCATCGGTCGACGCATCCGCGAGAACCACGATGCGGCGTTTGTCTATGATCAGGCGGTCGTCGACCACATCGTGTCGATGTGCAACGATCCCGATACCGGCGGACGCATGATCGACAACATCATCACCAACACGCTGCTGCCGGCGCTGTCACGCGAATTCCTCAAACGCTCGCTTGCCAAGGAGAAGTTGAAGCAAGCCAGGGTGACGATCGAGCACAACGACTTCGCCTATGGGTGGGCATGAGTTTCTCCTCCCCGCTTGCGGGAGGGGGCATCGCAGCGAGTCAGTGCCGTGGATTGGGCTCCGCAAGCGGGACGACGTCAACTCCCCCAGAGGGGAATCATCACCTTGACATAGTGCGCACTATACCTGTCGAGCCGATGATCAATCAAAAGAACCGTCGCTGCAAAAGTGATCGCGGCTGCCCACCCTAGGTCTAGGCTGAGGCCCAGAGCGATCTTGCCAGCCACGTATGTCGCACTCAGGGCGATGAGGAGAAGTCGCTGGCGAGCAAATCAGGGTTGACGCCCTCAATGAGCCATTCGAGGAGTTCGTAATCTGCGAACACGCCTTCTACAGCGAATGGATCTTGCTTGAGATAGGACATCGCTTCCTCTCTGCGGGCTGCGTTGTAGACAAAAAGCCCTCCCTCGTCGTTCGCGAAGGGACCTGCCAGGGCCAATTTGCCTGCGCTCTTAAGCGTCCGATCGTACTCCCAATGTGCCGAGCGAACAGTCGCGAGTCTCGATTTGTCGGCGCCGTATTTCGCGTAGTTCGCGAACAACCTAATTTGCGTATTTTTGCCGCCGCTCTGGTCGGCAGATCGATTTGCTTTGATGAGAAGATCGAGATTCACTCCGCGAAGACGCCATTCGGTGATCTCGTAGCCGCTCAATGCGTTTGCAAGAGTGAAAGGGTCTTCCTGCGCAAAGGCTAGCGCTGCGTCTCTCGAAACGGCTTCGTAGACGAAGAGCAACCCGATACGCCGACCTTGATCATCCAAGAGGGGGCCGCCGATCGCCAACTCGCCTTGTGCGCGCAGCCGATCCGCGTATGCAAAATGGGCCGGGCGGGCGCCAGCGATCCTGTCTAAGTCTCTGTACTTGACAAAGTTGATGAACTTCACGGCGCGCTAATGATCCTCTCAATTTTTTTCACGGCCTTCTTAGACATCTTCTTTTTCGCGGCTCGATGCTTGGGGCCGGATTCAACGGCAGCACTGACCGCTTGCCGGAAGCGCTCCCATCCAACGGGCCTGAGCTCAATCAGCTTTTTTGTCGCCGCCTTCATCATTCAAGTCACCAAAAATGTCCTTGAGGGCCACTTTTTACCGCACCAGCAACGCTGACCTTGCCAGCCCGTTCAGGACGTCGTCGAGTTTCGCCGCAATATCAGCCGTCGGCACGCCGGTAAAACGCGCCATTTCGGTGGCTAGTTCGCTGCGCGTGCGCGTGCCGTCGAGCAAACCGATAAAGTGACGGCTTTCCGGATCGGTGATGTCCACCGCCGTATGACGCAATGAGGCAAGCCGCTTCTCGCCGCGCAGCACTTGCGCACGCAGAAGCGGGTGGGTGGCCGGTCGCTCGCACGGCGCCAGGGTGAACGCAAATCGCTCCGTTTGCAGCGATAAGGACCCGGCCAGAAACAGGCGGAGGATCGCTTCGGCGATTTTGGGGCTGGTAATTGCGTTCTCCAGCGGGATCGCGCCTGGATCAGCGGCTCCGATGCGACTGATCAAAGCCGCAAGCTCTGCGTCGTTGGTGGAAATGTGGCCGCTGGCCTCGCCCTTATCGACACGGAAAACGAAAACGTCAGGGTTCTTGCCTTCCTCCCGAACAATCCGGCCTTGCGCATGCAGTTGCCGCACGCGAGTCCATTCGGTGCGACGGTCGATGCCGCCATTGTCGCGGCACAGGATCGTCTGACGGAATCGCACCAGTTTGACGTAATCGTGCAGTTGTTCGTAACGGACCCAATCACCATGCGCCCGTTCCCGCAGCTCCTTGTTCTCCACGCTCGGAAAAAAGGCCTCGCTGTTCAAGCCGGGGCTGCAGTCGCAAAGATATTGCAAGCCATGCGTCTCCGCGTGTGCCGCGACGCGGGAGACGAATTGCGGCTCGAAGATTTCACCCATTTCGTCGTGGAACAGCACCTCGGGCGGTCGCTGCAGCAGCGCCAGCATCTGCTCGCGCATGGCATTTCGCAGCGCATCGTCTTGCGACCATATGGCGGCATGAAATTCCATGCATTCCTTTGCGGCAGCGAAAGTCTCCGCGACGTCCGTGATGCCGTGGACGCGATCGCGCAATATGTCGCGTACAATCTGGCGCATGCGGGACGCCGGCATGGCGTTGTAGCTCACGAATGCCAAGCCGGACGGAGTGAGCGCCCGGCCGATCAGCCGCATGAGCGCGTCGCGCACCGGGGCAGGCACCCAGGCATAGACGCCGTGGGCTATGATATAGTCGAACTCGCCGAGTGCCTCCGACGCGTCCTCGATGTCCATGACGGAGAATTCGACGTTCGTCAGGCCCGCGGTGGCGGCGGTGGCGCGAGCCTTCTCGATTGCGCTTTCCGCAAGATCGAAACCAACGAACCGCGACTGCGGGGCCGTCGCTGCCATGCTCAGCAGATTGGTGCCGTCACCGCAGCCGGCTTCCAGGACGCGGCACTGAGATTGGGAAACGAAGCTGCGTCCGTAGAGACAGGCGAGCGCACTCATCCTGGCCGGATGCGAAGATGACTGCGGCGCGCCCGGGTAGCGGACTTGGTCGTAGGCATTGGCCGCCACACTGTCTTCAGGTACCCTCATTTTGAGTTCTCACTGGATCACTACCGCCGCCGGTTGCGCCGCGCTTGGAAGCCGCATCGCTCTTCTCCCGCTCCCCGCTTGCGGGGAGAGGGTTGGGGTGAGGGGGCCTCTCCACGAGTTCAGACTCACAAGCTCAAACTCGCGGACAGGCCCCCTCACCCGGATCGTGCCGAGCGGCGCGATCCGACCTCTCCCCCCGCGAGCGGGGAGAGGTAAGAAAGCCACCGGACGTGCGTTTTATCTTGTGTCACCTGCTGTCTCAGCAAACCTTTGCTCAACCTGCCAACAACGTCATATGCGCCAATCGGTTGAGATTGTCGTTCAATCTCGCCGCGATCGCATCGGTCGGCGCCCCGGTGAATCTCGCCATCTCCACCGCGAGATCGTGACGGGTGCGGGTGCCGTCGAGCAGACTGATGAAATGCCGGGTATTGGCATCGCGGATTTCGACCGTCGTGTGCTGCAGCGACGCGAGATGGCTTTCGCCGCGCGCGGCCTGCAGCCGGGTAAGCGCGCTTGCGACGGGGCGCTCACCCGGCGTCAGGGTGAATGCAAACGGTTCGGTTTGCAGCGAGAGCGTGCCCACCCGAAACAGGCGAAGAACCGTTTCAGCAATTTTCCGATCGGCAACACGGTCCTTCAGCGCAATTACATGTGGCTCGGCGGCACCGACGCAGCCGAGCAGGTCGGCGACGGCCCTCTCCGAAGTGGCGGCGCGGCCATTATTGCGAGTCTGGAATTCAAATTTGCCGGGTTGGGATTCATCCGCACTTACGGGAACGAACTGCCCTCGGGCATGCAAAGCCTGCACGCGCGTCCACGCCGCGGAGCGATCGATGATACCGTCATCGCGGCACAACAGCGATTCCCGGTAGGGCAGCAGGGTCGCATAGTCGTACGCCTGCTCGAATCGCGTGAAGTCGTCGCCCACCCGCTCATCCAGCGCCTTTTTCTCATCGCTCGGAAGCAAGGCTTCGCAGCCGCGCGCCGGTTGAGCATCGCAGAGGTGTTGCAGCCCGTATTGCCCGGCGTGCGCGGCGACATCGGACACGAACTGCGGCTCGTAAATCTCACCCATTTCGTCGTGAAAGATGACCTCGAGCGGATAACGCAGCAATTCGTGGACCCGGTGCCGCATCGCCTTTTGCAGCGGCTCGGTTTCCGACCACTTTGAGGCGAAGAATTCCAACCACTCCTTGGCCGCCACCAGTCGCGCCGACGGCTCGGTAACATCGGACAGGCAATCCTGCAGGATGTCACGTACGATCTGCCTGATCCGGCAGCCGGGCATGGCGTTGTAGCTGACCAATGCCAGGCCGTTCGGGGCGAGCGTCCGGCCAATCAGCCGCATCGTGGCATCGCGTACCCGTGCCGGTACCCAGGCATAGACGCCGTGGGCGACGATGTAGTCGAACTCGCCCAACGAGTCCGGTGTGTTCAGGATGTCCATCACGGAAAGTTCGACATTCGTCAGCCCGGCCGCCGCCGCTGTTGCACGGCCCGTCGCGATGGCGGTTTCGGCGAGATCGAAGCCGACGCATTGCGAGCGGGGCGCCGTAACCGCGATGCTCATCAGGTTGATCCCCTCGCCGCAGCCGATCTCCAGGACGCGGCAATGGGAGGGGGGAGCGAATGGGCGACCATGCAGATACGCAAAGACGCTCAGCGAAGCCGGATGCAAGCCCTCCTGCACGGTGCTCGGATAGCGAATCTGATCGTAGGGGTTGGCTGCCGTGGCTGGCCTGAGCACTTCCATTCCAGGTCTCTTGTTGCGCGAACTCACGCCACTGCGTTTGTCGTGTTACGCGATGTCTTGGTTCAAGTGTAGGATGGGTCAGAGCGGAACCCATCAACGGTCGATGCGGTATGCTCCGATGGGTGTTGGTTTCGCTCAACCCATCCTACACGAGTGCGATATCTCCGGAAGAATTTCCGGTGCCGGCTTGCCAAACGGAACCGAAGGAAGCCAAGGTTAAAGCGATCGCATGGTCGAGCATTGGATCATAATGATGCCGACTGACGCCTGACCTTGCCCGCGCGTCTGCAACACAGGGGGACATTCCCATGGCCAAAAATCGCTTTGAGCAGGTTGACGAACTTCAGCCGGACGCGATCAACCTGACGCTGATCCAACGGAGCGACGGGCAGGTCGGCATCATTCACTGCCCGAAGACGGCGTCACCTGACCAGCTGCCGGCGGACCTCACAAGCCCTGAGATTCCGGTCCGCGACGCCGTCGTCGGAGCGATTACTCTGGCCAATTCGAAAAAGATTCCGATCGTTGTGATCGATCGGGATAACATCTGGAAGAGCGAGTGGGGCGAACTGTGGCGCTATCAGGAGGAAGATGAGTGAACGGGGTGCCGAGGGGTAGATTAACTTAACATTTACGTTGAATTGATGAGGTACTGCTCCTGTTCTTTCAGAAGACGGCTTCTTGATGATACCTTCGCGGCAGTCAGCCGCCCGACGGAAGCCGGGCTAGATAACAAATGTCGTGTGGCCGAAGGCCTGAAATGATGAGGGCAGATCCGGAATTTCATCAATCCCGATAACGTATTGCCTGAATCGACTGGCCGTTGGCGCCACTGCACGCCGCGTCACGCATTACGTCCCAGCCTGCACGCGAAGGTGTGTGTCGAAAACGCCACAATGAGGTAAAAATTTTGCCGAGAGCGGGCGTTTTCTTGCAAAGCGCTCTGTTTGAAAGCCCCGCTTCAGGATAGAAGAACATCGATTGGGAATCGTCCCTGGGGGCAAAAATGTCGATTCAAATTGATTTTAGCGCCTCGGCGCGCAATCCCTCTTCCAAGCGTATCATTGGACATATCATTCTCGGCATTACAGCCGTCGCCGGCATGGCATCAGCCTCCTCGGAGGCAATGGCGCAGACCTGCGCCGACGCTGCCAACGTTACATTTTTCAATGCTACCAATTCCAGTACTGTTACGACGGCAATAGGGCCAGTGTTCTCCGCCGGCTCATCGGCAGCGGCCGCGATCATTTCTTCGATCGAGGCCTCAAATTCCATCTTCCTCACCCAGAGCACCGCTTTCGTAAGTGCCCCGCCCAACCCGAAGCCGGATTCCCAGGGCGGAGGTATCTGGGCGCGAGGTGTCGGCGGCGAAGTTGAGTTCAAAGGCGACTCGGCGGTCAACTTTAATCTCGGGCCAATCGGTCCCACCGGATCGAGCGGCTGCGGCACGCAATTCCGCCAGAATTTCGCTGGGTTTCAGCTTGGGCAAGATATCGCCAGGCTGAACGTCATGGGGTGGAATCTCCATGTCGGTCAGACCGCCGGCTATATCGAGACCAATGGCCACACGCTCGGCGGCGCCGGTGCGGGCGCACTTCCCTTCACCACCTCAACCCAGATTCCGTTTGTCGGCGCTTATGCGGCAGCCACCAACGGCGGCTTTTTTGTCGATGGGCTCGTGCGGTGGAATTGGTTTGAAAACAACCTTAACAGCCCGGGCATCAACCTCAACGATCAGAAATTGGACGCACACGGCGTTTCGATCAGCGGGTCGGCAGGTTATCACTGGGATGTGCCCAACTCCCAATGGTTCATCGAACCCAGCCTCGGCGCCATCTGGTCACGTACGACGATTGATCCGCTTAACGTGACAGCCGGCACAGTTGCCGCAGGTAACATCGTCAATGGCACGTTGCAGATCAACACAGTCGATTCCTTTGTCGGGCGTGCCGGCTTGCGGTTCGGCACCACCATGCAGTCAGGGAACCTGATCTATCAACCCTTTGCGGCCATCAGCGTTTGGCACGAGTTCGGCGACGACATCCAAGCCAACTACTCCATTTGCATGGCGTGCCTGGGGCTGACCGGGTCGGCTGGCGGATCGCTAGTGGTGCCGAACATCGGAACTTATGGCCAATATTCGCTGGGCGTGAACGGCCAGATCGCAGATACCGGCTGGCTTGGTTATGCGCGCATTGATTACCGCAACGGTGATCATCTCCAGGGTTGGACCGCAACCGGCGGCATCCGGTATCAATTCACGCCGGTCGGAGTGGCCCCGGCGCCCGGAATATACAAAGCCCCCGTCAAGGCGCCGGTTGCGGAATTCCCGCCCGTTTGGACAGGGCTTTACATCGGCGCGTTTGGCGGCGCTGATTACGGCCACGCCAAGATGGGTTTCCCGGATGCCGGCTTCTCGTCCGGGCCGCAGGTCGCCGGCGCACTTGGGGGCGGAACATTGGGCTACAATTATCAGATCGGCCCATGGGTGCTGGGCGTCGAGGGTGAGGCGGGCTGGACCAACGCGAAAGGATCGGTGGCTTGCGCCGGTCCCGTAAATGTCAATCAACCGGTTCTTTTCGCCGCGGACTGCGCGGATCGGGCCGATTTTCTCGCAATGGCAACGGCTCGTCTGGGCTACGCCTGGGGGCGTGCCCTCTATTACCTGAAGGCAGGCGGCGCCTGGACGCACGAGACCTTTACGGTGACCTGTACGCAGCCTGTCGGCACGCCGATTCCATGCGCAAACCCGGCCGGCGCGCCCATCACACAGATCTCGGCCAGCGATGATCGGGCTGGCTGGACGATCGGCTACGGCGTCGAATTCGCCCTGACGTCCAACTGGTCGGCCAAGGGCGAATTCAACTATATTGATTTCGGCAATCGCAATCTCACGGCATCGGACGGCACCATCATCAACGCGGGAATGCGCATCGCCGAGGGTAAGATCGGGCTCAACTATCGGTTCAGCCCTTGATGCGGGTGAGAGTCTGCTGACCCGAACCGTTTCAAATGCATGTTATCGCCCGTGCAATCGGGCGATAACATAATGACGCCGCCTGGATTGCGCCGCTAATGGCCTGTCTAGAAAACAAGCCAGTCACCTCGGTGTCATGCCCCCGCGAAGCTTGTCCCCGCAAAGGCGAGGAGCGGGGCACCCAGTAGCCACCGCGTCATGGGGCTGTTCGCTTGCTCAGCCAATCTGAAGTGATCGGATTGTCACGAAAGCGGTAACAATCGATTCGTGCCGACGGAAGAATGATGTAGGGGCGACCTTTGTGGTCGCCCTGTTGCCGGATGTGACGAATGGGGCGACCACAAGGGTCGCCCCTACAGCGGGCGATGTGTCACGACACCGCTTGTGCGGGCGCCCCAATGTCATGACTTGATCGATGCTCAAATCCCCATCACAGTGGCTGAAGCGATCGACTGTGGCACATCGAAGCCAAGTGGTTACTGGGGATCGCCCGTTTTCGCGGGCGATGAACACACCTCGTATATTGCTCCAGGCGCCTGCGCCATAACCCAAATCACCTCGTTTGAGACCTCGATTTGTTCCTTGCCCCACAACGGTTGCTGTGGTGGAAGCACGGCATGACAAAAAAGCCGTCTTCGGGTTCCAGACTGGGGACAAGCCGGTTGCGGCATCAGCGGCCTGCAAAAACTCCGGTCAAAGGCGCGTCAGCGCTATCATCAGAACTAGCCTCAGCATTCAGCTATGCGATGGCGCTCCATCGGGCCGGCCAACTGTCCGAAGCTGAAGAGATGTATCGGCACGTCTTGAAAGCTCAACCCCGTCATTTCGACAGCTTGCACCTGCTCGGCGTCATTTATCACCAGCGTGGCGATCATGCGCAGGCGGCTCGCCAGATCGAAGCTGCCTTGAAAATAAATCCCAATGATGCCTTTGCGCATTGCAATCGCGCCGCCGCGCTTCAACAAATGCGGGCGTCCAGCGCTGCCGTGGCGAGCTATGATCAGGCCGTCGCGCTCAAGCCTGACTTTGCGGAGGCTTTCTACGGCCGCGGTAATGCACTTGTGGACTCGAAGCAATTCGACGCGGCTGTGGCGAGCTACGACAGGGCCATCGCACTCAAACCCGACTACCCCGAGGCCTTCAACAACCGCGGCGTTGCGCTGCAAGCACTGAAACGATCAAACAGCGCAGCCGCGAGCTATGACCGCGCAATAGCCCTCAAGCCCGACTATGCCGAAGCCTATAACAACCGCGGCAATGTGCTGCGAGAACTGAACCGGTTCGAGGAGGCGCTCGCAAACTACGAGCAAGCCATTAAGCTCATGCCGCAGTATGCGGCGGCCTTCAACAATCACGGCGCTACGCTTCTGGAGCTTAACCGGTTCGAGGAAGCGCTTGCGAGCTGCAATCAGGCGATTGCGCTGAGGCCTGACGATGCGGAGGGGCTTTACAATCGCGGTAATGTCTTGCGGGCGCTGGCGCGGATCGACGAGGCACTGGAAAGCTTTCAGCAGGCCATCACAGTCAAACCCCACCACACCCGAGCTTACAATAACCGTGGCCTTGCACTTCAGGAGATGAATCGGCCTGACGCTGCGCTGGCAAGCTATGACCAGGCGATCGCGCTTGACCCCGACAATGCCGACATCTTCTACAATCGCGGTAATGTGCTGCGGGAGTTGAATCGGCTCGATGAGGCCCTGGCCAGCTATGACGGGGCGATCGCGCTAAATCCCGACAACGCGAAAATCTTCAACAATCGCGGCAATACGCTTCAAGCACTCCATCGCTTCGACGAAGCGGTGGCGAGCTATGATCGGGCGCTCGCGCTCGGGCCTGATTACGTGGAAGCATTCAACAACCGAGGCGTTGCCCTGCAGGCGCTCAAGCGATTGGACGAGGCGTTGGCGAGTTACGACCGGGCACTCGCGCTTAACGCTGAATACAGTGACGGCTTGGTCAATCGCGGTACCGCGCTTCAAGAGTCGAGACGATTTCGCGAGGCCGTCGCGGCCTTTGATCGAGCGCTCACTCTCATCCCTGACCATCGGTACGCACTCTCCGGACTGGCCGATTGCGTCATGAAACTTTGTGATTGGACGCGGCAAAGCCAGTTAATAGGCGAGGTGCGTCGGCACGTGATCGAGCACAAGTCGCGTATATCTCCCTTTCTCCTGCTCGGCTGTTCAGACGATCCGTCGCTGCAACTGACATGCGCGAAAAATTACATTGAGGATCTGGAATTCGGGTCGCTGCGACCTCTTAGCGGCGATGCGATTTGGCAGGGCGATAAGATCAGGATCGCGTATCTCGGCAGCAATTTTCGCTCACATGCGTCGGCGCACCTGGCCGAATTATTTGAGCGACATGACCGCTCCCGGTTCGAGGTGTTCGGCATATCCTTCGGTCCTGATGACGGCAGCGAGATACGCAGGCGGCTGGCAGCGGCGTTCGATCAGTTTATCGACGCCAGCTCGATGACAGACGAAGCGGTCGCAAACCTGCTCAGCGACAGGCGGATCGAGATCGCCGTCGACCTCAATGGCCACACGCAAGGGGCGCGCCCGGGTATCCTGGCACATCGGCCGGCCCCGATTCAGGTCAACTACAACGGATTTCCCGGCACGATGGGAGCGGAGTTCATCGACTACATCCTTGCGGACCCCGTCGTCCTCCCGTTCGACCAGCAGCCCAACTACTCGGAACGCATCGTTCATCTGCCCGATTGTTATTGGATCCACGACAGGAAACGCGTGATTGCCGAGCGTACGCCGACGCGGTCGGAGGTCGGGTTGCCGCCAGAGGGCTTCGTTTTCTGCTGCTTCAACAATCAATGGAAAATCACGCCACCCGTATTCGATGTCTGGATGCGGCTTCTCATGTCGGTCGAGGGCAGCGTACTATGGCTGTTTCACGACAACAGGGATGCCGAGGTCAATTTGCGCAGTGAGGCCGCCGCGCGTGGAATTGATCCGGCCCGTCTCGTATTTGCAAGCCATTTGCCGCTGGACGAGCACTTGACGCGCCACAGGTTGGCCGACTTGTTCCTGGATACACTACCTTACAATGCCCACACGACGACTGCCGATGCTCTGTGGTCTGGGCTCCCGGTCGTCACCTGCTGCGGCAGAACATTCGCCGGCCGCGTGGCTGCAAGCATGCTCAAAGTCACAGGGCTTCCTGAACTCGTAACTGATGAACTTGAGCAATATGAATCATTGGCTTTACGGCTGGCAACCGATAGAGCGTTCCTTCGCGGGATTCGGGAGAGGCTTGAACAAAACCGTCTGAAATCCCCGCTGTTCGATGCAGATCGGTATAGCGGTCACCTCGAGGCTGCTTACACGATGATGTGGCAGCTATGGCAACGTGGCAAAGGAGCGAGAAGCTTTAGTGTCACGCCGCGATGAAAGACGATGTAGGGGCGATCTTTGTGGTCGCCCTGTTACCGGAAGCGACAAATGGGGCGACCACAAGGGCCGCCCCTACAGCGGGCGATGTAGGAGGACGCCGCTTGTGCGGCCCTTCAATTATGACTTGCGCCCTCGTCTCCGCCGGAGTTGGCGCATATCGGCTGTCATTTTCATGCTAATGTGACCGCGGTCGCTTGAACCTACAATCGGGTCATTGCTACATATGGTTGAGCATCAGCAAACTGGTGGCGCACCATGGATTGGCGGTTGATTGGGGCGCTTGCGGCAGCCGGCGGTTCATTTTGTTGCGTCGCCGTAGGAGCGTATTTCCTGCTGGCTGGCAGTCCGGCGCCGCAGCGAGCATCCGCTTCAGCCCCGATACTTCTGTCCGAATATCGATTTCCTGCCGAGATCACACCGTCACTCACGAGTGTGCAGCCGGCCTCAAGTCCTTTTGCGTCTCAGAGCAACGTGGTTCCAGTCGTTGTGTCGGATGCGATTGGTGCGGGCGCGCGTGTTGGCACGTCGGGGCTCGGCCCTTCGATCAGTCCGCCAAGAGTTATCGAGGATTCCAATAAATCGCCGCGTGTCCGCTCCGAGCCGAAGCAGGAGCCGCGTGTTATCGGCAACAAGACCGCCTCGCTCACTCCGTTTGATGGTGGCACGCGATCTGAGCCGCCGTCGCGGCCAGTCATCGAGCTTAAGAAGAGCGCTATAGTGCCGGAGATCCATACGGCTCTTCCCACCGCCCGCTATCACGGCGTATTGACGTCGGCGGAAATCGTCCGGATCAAGCACAATCTAAGGCTCACGGCGGACCAGGAGCCGGCTTGGCCGGCAGTCGAAGGCGCCTTGGCGGAAATGGGCCGGCAGCAGCTTGCACTGTTAAGGCACGGGCAGGAGCCGCGGATTTCGCAAAGCGACTGGCCGCCCGGCCGGCTCTATTCCGTTGCCGGACCGCTTCTGAGAACCCTGCGACCGGATCAGAAGGAAACGGTCCGCCGGCTGTGCCGATCACTGGGATTCGAGGCCATCGCCTCGATGATTTAGGGCGGATTCAAATCCGCTCAGCGCCGGGGCTTGTTCGTTTTCTTTGCGGCCTTCCTGGCCTGAGCTTTTCGCGACTGCGGCTTCTTCTGCGTCGGCGCCGGAGACTTTGCCAGGGCATCCCGTACGGCGGCAAAATCGGCCTCGATCTGGTCGGTCAAGCTTACCAACCCATAGAGCAGGTTGAACATCACCGGGTCGGCCTCGGCTGAAACATGCTTTACCGCTTCCTTGAAATTTTCGCGCGCAATGATGTAACCGCTGCCCATGATTCCCTCCGTTTACAACGGGTCACATACTACTCGGATACGGCGGTGGGCACCAAAATGTCTATGTTCGTCCACACCAACGCGCCTCTCCAGGTCGGCGTCATCACGGGTTCGCCGTCTCTTGTGGGCGTTCATCCGGCGTTGTCACACGTCCTGGGTAAATAAATTTTAGTTGATAACAGGGTCAATGTAAGATAACTTGTTAATACAAAGTTTATGAGCGCAACGAGGTACTCCTTGCAGACCGGCAGCGTCGCTGTCGCCTTGGGACTCGGAATGTCCCGACAGTTCGCTGTCTTGCTGAGGCGCGACGAAATGTTGGGCTCGGTTTGAGGAGGATTGAGGGTCCAGGCTGACGGGCTCATTGAAACGCGCGGAGCGGATCTCTCGATCGAGGCCGCGTTTCCAGACGAGCACGCGGGTGCCGTCGTGTCCCGTCAGCCTGACGCTACACAAAGCCGCCGGCTTGAGGCGGGAAAAACTCCAGGCGATGCAAGAAAGTCTCCTGGCCCCGCGCTGAACGCGCGGGGCTCCTTTTTCCCGGCCAAGCGGCTCTAGCTGGCCGCTCGCTTCAGCCAATCTGAAGTGATCGGGCCGTTATGAAAGCGAATAATGGACTCGTGCCGGCGGAAGATGATGTAGGGGCGACCCTTGTGGTCGCCCTGTTGCCGGATGCGATGAATGAGGCGACCACAAGGCTGGATCCCCAGCTGCCCGCGAAGCGCGGCCCGTCTCGAAAATTCCCCGCCGACGGAGCCGCTAAAATCCTACCCCGAGGACAAGAGCCATCCTGGGAGCGCCGATGCCGTGCCATGTGGCGACCCGCGGCCTCGCTTTCACGGCTGTGGCCGGTTCAAACCCCGCACAAGACCGTGCACGGCTCGCGTTCACCTTTGAAGAGGATCTGGCCGCGGCGATGTCCCAAGATAACCGTACGCCATCGTACCGCTCAGACGTCGGTGAAGGCGCAGAGATGTCTGCCTTAGGTTCAAGCGCATTCGCCGCCGGCACCGTATAGGCGCCCAATGCAATCAAGCCGAACAATGTACCCGCCCTTGCCACAGCGGAAATTAGGCGCCTGTCCATGGCCGCACCCCTTTACGTTACGCCCACCATTTATGCCGACTCTCGGTCATTTTCACCGTTTCACCGGATGAAAGAGAAGTCAATCTTGATTGCTTTCGGTTCGGAAGTATGAGCCCAGCCGCGACCGCAATACTGGGGTGCTGGTATAATATGATAAAATGAAGGCAAATTGTGATGGGCAGGCGAAATCCGGCCCTGTTTGAGGCGGCCCGCGAAGATCGAGGCAATCACAAATGGAGCAATCGACTGCCGTTCCCGCGAGAACTGTGGTGCTAAACCGCCCGACCGGATGAACCGAAGCCACCGATCTCGCGACGAAAATAGGCATCGTGAACGCGCTGGGAAACCTATGAGCTGTTTCGAGTACAGACACACCGACGCGCCGCAAGCGATGAGCGAATTAACGAGCTGTACACGCACAAACTGCTTCATGGCGCTGCGGGGCTCCTGGCGCCCTGTCATCGGCCTCGGCGCGATTCTCCTGGGCGGGTTGAGCTTGACGATCCTGCCGAGCATGAGCGCTGCGGCGGACAACGCGGTGGTGAAACGCTTCTCTAATGGCGCCACGCCCAATTCGGTCGGCATCATCGATGCCACGGAGGATGCCCCACAGGACGGGCCCCAGGCCATCTACGCCGCGGATGACGGCAGCCTGTATCTGCTTGATCAGGTCAATGGCCGGATCCTGCGTTTCGATGCAAGAGCCCCTGGAGCCCCTGTTCAATCCCTCGAACTACCGGAACAAATGCGGCCGACCGACATCATCGTGCGCCGCGGCAGCGTGTATGTGTGGGACGGTGCCCCGCAAGCGCTGCTGCCGACCGGTCGCGATGACGCGCCGGTGCGCGGGTTGACTCAGACGCGATCCACCGAAGCGCCGGACGACTTTACCCTTTCGGCATTTGCGCAAATGGGCTCGCAGGTGCTTGACAGCCCTGTGGATCTGCTCGGTGAACGGACGCGCGCCATCCCGGTCAACAGAAAACCGGCTCGCCAATTCATCGCCTCGCGGGGACGCGGTGCAATCATCGCCGACGTCATCACGAGCGACAAGCTCAATGGCGCTCAGATCGGCGTGCGCGAGCAAGCCACCAACGCCCCGATTGCGGAACTGCGTCTTCAGGTGCGCGACCGCATTGGTGCGGTCGAGTTTCTGGAGATCGATAACCGCGGCCGGATGTTTGTTCTCACTGAGAACATCCCGACCAACTCAAAGCGCCCGTCGGCAGCCTTCGTGGTTCGCTTTTCCCCACAAGGCGTGCAGGAAAGCATCTACGACATCCCGCTTCAGGAGAGCGTTGCACTGTCGCGCCGGTTCATTGCGATTTCGCCGGATGGGGACGTCTATTTTCTGCGCTCCCGAAAGACCGAGGTCGATGTCGTCGGTGTCGGATCGCGCAAAGTGCGGCCTACCGCGGTTATCGAGAATCCCAACCTGCCGCACCTTACGGATGCGGAAACCCGGATCACCAACAAGGGCCCGCTTGCGGCGGTGCGGCCATTGACGCGCGAGCAAGTGGTGCAGACGGCATTCGGGTTCGAAGGTTTGCAGTGGCGCCTCACACCGGCGAATTACGGCCACGACCCCGATACAACATGCACCGGATTCAACCGCATCCGGCGCCCCGGCTATCTCAGCGGTAAGCTCAATCAGGAAGTGCGCGGCGTGCCTTATTGCTGGGGATGCCACGGCTCGCTCAACCAGTTTCGAGCGAGGATGGCGAGCGGCGTGTTGGCCGGCAATGTGTGTACACACAATGACCCCCGCCCCGATGTCGCCGGTGTCGATTGCTCCGCGTTTGTGAGCGCCGCCTGGGGCCTCGCCAATCACTTCACCACAGCGGCCATTCCGGCGATTACGACCGAGCTCACCAATGCGTGGGATCTGCAGCCCGGCGACGCACTCAACAAGCCAGGCAGCCACGTCATGTTGTTTCTGCGCTTTACGCCGGATCGAAAGGCCGAGGTCATGGAATCCTCGACCGGCGGATGCAATGGCCGGGTCTGCCGCAATATCTATCCGCTCGCCTCGCTGCTGGCGCGCGGCTATAAGCCGGTGCGCTTCAAGGCGTTGCAAGACCAGGTGGTGGCCTCGGCGGCAGATGGCGGCAAGTCGGCCGGCAACAAAGACGCGATCCAGAAAGCGGCAGCCGATTCGGAGCGCTCGCGCGAGCGCCACCACAGGAAGCACAGGTAAGGACACCGCGATGAACATCATTGGGGCTAGGAACAGTGGCGGACAAGCAGCCATCACCTCTCCCCGCTTGCGGGGAGAGGTCGCCCCCTCTTTACCTCCCCTGCGGGCGGGGGAGGTAAAGGGGGGGGGGGTGAGGGGGCCTCTCCACGAGTCTGAGTTTTTGGAAAGGCCCCCTCACCCCGACTCTCTCCATAGCCCGTCGAAGACGGGCGTAAACGCCCTAATGGCAAGCGGGGAGAGAGGGCAGAAAGCGCGCCAACTCCTTAAGCTCGCGGCTATTGCAGCGATCCTTGCATGTATGGTGCTCTGCGGGCTGGCCTTCGCTCCGCCCGCCTCGGCCCAAGTGACTGCTGCCCCGGCGCAGGCGACCGTCCTTAGCCCTCCGCATGGCGGGGAAGTACGCGCTCTGGTGATCGGTATCGATGCGTATCAGTTCGTGCCGCAACTGCGCGGTGCCGTCGCGGACGCCCGCGATATCGAATCGACGTTGCGCCGCCAAGGCGTGACGGACATTACCGCACTCTACGACGCTGCGGCTGACCGTGCGACCGTGATGCGCACGCTCAGCCAGCTCGTGCAGCGCAGCCAGGCCGGCGATCTGGTGGTGTTGTCGATAGCGGGGCACGGCGTGCAAGAGCCCGAGCACGTCAAGGGATCGCAGCCAGATGGCCTCGACAACGTCTTCGTGCTCGCCGGCTTCAATCCGAAGACCGGCGCTGGTACGCAGCAACGCGTCATCGGTACTGAATTCAACCACTTGATCAAGCAATTCGAATCCAAGGGCACGTACGTGCTGTTCGTCGCCGATGCCTGCTATGGCGGCGGGCTGGCGCGCGAAATCGACCCGCGCGCCGGCGAGATGAGCTATCGTCAGGCGCCCCGCTATTCGCTGACAGTCGACGATCTCAAGCCGATCTCGACCACCAGCGATGCGTTCTTGAGCGATATCGATTTCCAGCGGACTGCGTTTCTGGCTGCCGTCGATCGCAAGACCAAGGCCCCGGAGGTCCGCATCCCGGGCGTGCCCGGATTTCGCGGCGCGCTGAGCTATGCGGTGGCGCGCGCTTTCGAGGGGGCGGCCGACGAAAATCGAGACGGCCAGGTCTCGCAGACCGAATTGTTTACCTATGTGCGTCAGGTGGCCTATCAGTTATCCGACCAGCGACAGCAGGTGGTGACCGCGGGTCCCAATGTGCGCGAACTGGGTTCGGATGTGGTCTTCGAACGCACGCGCGGGGTCGTGTTGCTCGATGCGGTACAGCCGGCCGAAACGCGCCCACAAACGCAGGCTTCCCAGACGGCGCGTCCGACCGCGCCCCCCACCGAGCGGCCGCCGGCCGTCGCGACACAGCTGGGCATAGTCCGGATTGCTGTGCTAGGCAACCAGCGTGATCTCTTGGCTAATCTGGAGGGTCGGGAGGCGCGCTTTGAGGTGGTCGGGACCAAAGACAATCCCGACATCATTTGGGATCCGGCGTCTCTCGATGTGCTTGCCGGTGCTGACGTCGTTGCCCGCGGGATTGAACGTTCCGACCTCGCCAGCGTCATCGACCGCGTAGCCGCCGTCAACGGATTCAAGCGCCTTGCCGCCAAGGGACCGCAGGCGGTGCGACTTCTGCCCGACGATAAGGTCCATCGCCGCGACGCACGTATCGACGTGCAGGTGTCCGGTGTGGCGCAGCGCGCACTCCTGATGTTCAACATCGCCGGCGATGGGACGGTACAAGCCCTGTATCCATACGGATCGGACAAACGCATTCTCGATACTCCGGACTACAAGTTCTCGGTGCGGGTCGGCGAACCATTCGGGGCCGATCAGGTCGTCGCCATCTCCTCGGCGCAACGGCTCAGCGAGCTCGAAGAGGCACTGAAAAAGATGAGTCAGCTTCGTACCGCGGTCGAGGTGTTCAAGCTGGTCGAGCGCTATGCTCCGCCTGATTCCAGGATCGGTGCTACCGGCATTTACACGGCTCCTTAGCGCAGCACGGGAGCGCTGCATGAAACCGCGGGCACCGGGACCTAGAGCGCATCCCGCTGACATTCATCCAGGGTCGTTGCTGGATTTGATCTGCCAATCCGTGCTCACGCGAACAAGATGGAACGTCGATCGAAATTACTTGTAAGGTGGGCAAAGGCGCGCTCTTCGCGCGCCGTGCCCACCGGAGCTAGGTCGCGGCGGGCACGCTTCGCTTTGCCCACCTTCCGACTGCGCATCAATGCGGTCGGAATCCGCGCTAAGATCGGCCAAGGAGCGATCGCCGGACTATCGGCCGCACTCGTGATGGGGGCTACGGCTCTAGCCCAGGCGCCACGATCAGTGACGATTCTTCCCGACACCCCCGATGCGCCTCAAACTGCGCCCGCGCCCAGCATCCCGCCGATGAGACTCGAACTTCTGAACTCGACCGTGAAGGTCGAGAATCCCGCCGGCGTTTCAGTCGATCTCATTCCCAAATTAGAAGTGTCTGTCGGTTCGAAAATCGGATTCCGCATCAGTGCAAAAAAAGCTGGTTACCTAATTCTCCTGGACGTGGACCCCAGCGGCAAGCTTACACAAATATTCCCGAATCCAACGGCGGCAACCCATGGCGTTCGCGATGCGTCCAATCTCATAAAACCAGGGCGCCCGCTGACCATCCCGCAGCTCGGCACGCCCTATGCGGGGTTCGAGTTCGTCGCCGATCTGCCCGTCGGCATCGCCATGGTGGTTGCGTTGTTGAGCGACAAACCTGTGCAGGTGGTCGATCTTCCCGACACACCGGCGCCCGCCTCTGCGCCGGGCGACGCGCTGAAATACATCCGCGACCAGGCCCGAACGTTGAAAGTGGCAGGCCCGGACGGCGGTCAGCTGGAACAGCCGAGCTGGTCGATCGACGGAAAGTTTTATCTTATCAAATGACACAACGTTCTTCCGGTACGCTCGAAACCGATCGCAGACCGCACAATCCGCCACGGGACGATCAGCGAATCTCACGTTGCGATTTGGTCGAGCCGATGTGTGGCCATCAATTTTGTCTGCACCGCGTATCTTTTGCAGCACCGCCGGGGACGAGCAGCAGTTCGGCACTCAATTAATCAAATGCTGCCGTCATTCTAAATGCATTCAAAGACAGCCTTGTCACCGGCGTCCGGGCGGACGGCGAGCATTCGCGAAGTATGTCCATACTTGGCACAATGGGCCTTCGCCAATTCCGCGGCTTGTTGGCGGGTGAGGCCGTCCATCGGAACGGCCCCTCCAATTTCATTGCCGGCTACCCTGGGGCCTGCACAGCTGGACAGGACAAACATTGCAGCAAGCCCAAGCAGCAACGCTATAACGCGCCGATTCATGGTCGTTCTTTTTTAGGTTGTACCAGCTGTTGTGCCCGATTCGACACTGGCAGGTTATGAAGGGATGGATGAGGTTCCAGAGGGGGAAGCCTCAGCAAAAAGGGAGAACCCACACGTAACGCGGATCCAAGCTTCAGGTTCCGCCTGCAGATGGCCGGTCCGCGAGATTTTTTCGTCCACACGGAATGAGCGCGTCTCCAATCCGTTTATACCCCGCTCATTGCCGGCTGGCCGGGACGGGCGTCGTCAGTCCAGTCGAAAGACGCTTTTAGTGCATCAACAGCACCGGTCGATCGGCCTTGCGAATTACGGAATGCGTGCAACTGCCGAACAGGACCTCGCGCATGCGCGAACGACCATAGGCACCCAGAACCACGAGGTCGGCGTCGCATTCTCGAGCAGCGGATGCAAGCAGCTCCGGTATGGCAATGCCATTCGGGGCGATGATGCGGGTCTCCGCTCGGACGCCGTTCCATGCCAATTGACGCGAGACGTCGCTCATTGCCTCGGTAAGGTCTTCGTTTTCGGCGACGCTCACGACCATGACACGATCAGCCTGGTTCAGAAACGGCATGGCGGCGCCGACAGCCCGGGCCGCTTCCGCGGTCTCCTTCCAACACACCATGATCGTGCCGGTCAGAGTCGATCGTGGTTTCGAATTCGCGATCAGAACCGGCCGTCCGCAACCGATAAGCAATTCTTCGATGAAATCCGCCGACAATCCGTTTGCTTTCTTCGCCCTGCCGACAACGACGAGATCGTTATGGCGGGCGCACTGCAGAATCCGCTTGAGCGCTCGTCCTTGTTCCTCATGCCAACTGGCCGTTACGCCTTTCGAAGAAACCGGCACGTCGCAGATTTCAACATTCGATTGCTGGCAGAAATCGCGGAAGTGCTGCGCCGCCGTTGCTGATCGGGTCCGCGCCGTCGCATCCAGGTCCTTCAGCGCATTCGACAGGGCCGGCCCCATCGCAAACTCGGTATGCGGCATGTGGGCAGCGGCCTCGCCGGCGCCGATGTCGGCACAAGGATTGATCGCATCAGACACCTCGCAGCCCAATGTGAAGCGGTGACCGCCGGAGCACATTGAGGTGGATCAAAGCACTTTTGAAACAATCGCCGGAGGGTCTCGGCGCGGCCAGTTTGCGAGCGACAATGCCGCGCAGTTCATCGCTGACGGCAACTCGCAGATCTTAAGAACTGGGGCGGTCCGCGAGCCGCCCCGCGCACAACGCGGACAGGGCGGTGGCGCCCGCCGATTTGCCCCGCATCTGCTCTCCTCATGCCTCGCTGTAGTCACACCATGATGATGGCCTGTTGCATCTGACCAGCCGGAAAAGGGGAGGTGCCGATGCGTTCCACACTAAACCCCGCACTATCCAAGTTAGACCTCGCACTATCCGAGTTCGCCAAAGCTCGGTGGGCTGACGAGCCATCGGTCGACGCGCCTCTTCAACCAATGGACTTGGATCTGGTCGCGAGCACGCCGTCCTCGCTCGGCAAGCAAGCCTCGTTCTCCCTCGCCTGCTTCGTAACCGCGTTTTGCATTGGTGTTGCCGCCACCTTGGCTTGGCAGTCCTACGGCCACGTCGGCAGAAATATGATCGCGACATCGCCCCCACAGCTCGAATCGTTGGCACCGCAGGCCGCGCCCGCAGCGGCTACGCGCGGCATCGAGGCAGGCGGCTTCGTGGTGCAGCTTTCCGCCCAGAGGAGCGAGGCAGAGGCCCAGGCGGCATTTCGCACCCTGCAGGCGAAATATTCGGTGCTGAACGGCCGCGAGCTGCTAATTCGCCGCAAGGACCAAGGCGAACGGGGCACTTTCTATGCCGCGCAGGTTGGACCGTTCGGCGTAAAGAGCGATGCCGACCAACTATGCGAGGTGCTTAAATCCGCGGGCGGAAGGTGCTTCGTCCAGAAGAATTGACGTGTGACGGCCCCACGGTCGAATGGAGGCGATCGAAGTGTTCCAAGCGCCGCGCCTTCGGTCAACCGCCGGCTGGCTTTCTGTATCGCCCGCATGATCCCGAGCGTCCGGCAGCTTACCGCCAAGATAGCTTCCGTGGCAGCGGAGCAGCGACCGCGAAAGAGTCGGGCCAAATCCGGCCGTCCCGCTCCTTTTCAAACGCCCGGGTGAACTGATAGCGTTGCCAGTGAGCTGCCCAGAGGGATGCGCCGAAGTCTCATTTTTTCAGAAGGCGGGCGATATTTATTGTGGCGTCGGCTACGACAGGTAGATCATCGCAAGCCAGCCATCTGTGGGCTGTGAACCGCTTGATAAGTACCGCGCTTGGCACTCGTCACGTGCAACACGTTGCAAGGCAAAGGGAGATCGTCATGGATAACCGCTTCTCAGGCTTGATCGTAACTGCTGCTATTGCTGCCGCGGCCAGCGCCGCCATTTCGGTGTCTGTCACCCGAACCTCTGCTCAGGGTCCGGCTGTTTCCGGTGCGGCCCTGAAAACTCCTCCGTTGAAGACGGCTTGGGGCGAACCCGATCTACAGGGGATTTGGACCGACGAATTTGAGACGCCCTTACAGCGCCCTGCCAAATATGCGAACCAGGAATTTTTCACCGAGGCGCAACGCGCTGAGTTGGACCAGGTGCGATCGGGGATACTCGGCCGGCGCGCGACCGAGCGCGACGCCAATAACGGCTATAATGGCGCGGTGTTCTTTTCCACGAAGCGCACCGGCGCGCGCACGTCGAAGATTGCCGATCCGCTCGATGGTCGGATTCCCGCTCTGACGCCGGAGGCTCAGAAGGCGGCGGCGACCGATCGGGAATTTCGCCTCGCCCTGGTGCAATCGACCGATACGTGCAAAAAGGGGTCGGCGGGCTGCGCGGGCTGGAAATACGATCCGGCGACATCGCCGCGACGCGCGGAGGTTCCTCCTCGCTACATCACCAGGGCTATAAATCGCAACGATGGTCCGGAGGACAGTTCGTTAGGCGAGCGCTGCCTGACAGGCGGACTGCCTGAGTTTGGCGGCAACACCGGCAGTTTCCGCCGGATCGTGCAGACGCCGGGTGGCATCACGATGTTCTACGACGTGGGCCAGGGGCAAGGGTGGCAGCGCAATATCGTCATGGACGGAAGCCCCCATTTGCCCGCTAACATCCGTCAGTGGTACGGCGACTCGCGCGGCCATTGGGAGGGCGACACGCTGATGGTCGACGTGACCAACTTCAGTCCGAAAACCGATTTCCAAGGGTCGCGCGGGAACCTGCACTTGGTTGAGCGCTGGACGCGCACGGGGCCAACGACCCTGGCTTACGAGGTCACGATCGAAGATCCGACCGTGTGGACCAGGCCCTGGACCGTCAAGCAGGAATTTTCCCGTCAGAGTGACGAAGAGAACAGACTCTACACCGAACCGCGCTGCATCGAAGGCAATCAGGGGCTTCCCGGTTTGCTCCACGGACGGAGAGTAGAAGATCTTGCGTTTGCGCAGGGTCGCGGTCCCGATCCCGCGGCCACGGACAACACCGCGAATTTTGCATCGACGGTGGTTCTGGAGGACCCTTTGCAGCAGTAATACATTCATGAACGGTTCTCTGCGCGGTTCGGCCTGAGATGATCCACGCCGGGTGTGAACGCATCCGGCGCGGAAATGCTTGGCCGATGCTGCACTTCGGCTGCGGGTAAGGGAGAGAAAACTCACAATGAGCAATCTTGACCGCAGCATCACAGAAAGTCTTGTTCGGCGAAAATCCGCTGGCGTTTCGCTATGCGGAACGGTGAGGCTGCTTCATAGCCAATTCGGGCAGCACGGGGTTGACTACTCGTGTGGCCTGCATGCCTCGAAGCCGCCATGATTTTACTCTCTTGGCGAGGCAGGTTCTGGTCGACAGAAGCTTCGAACATGTCCATGTCCGAGACAGTTCTCATCCTCGCAGCCGGCACCGCCGTGTTCGCGATCCTCTTTGCCGCCCGCCTGGCTATACGCGCGCTGGCAGGCGGCACTGCGCCAGCGGGCGGATCGGGCGCGCCCGACGTGGCGGGCGTCATCGCCCTGCCGCCTTTCATCTTTCTTTGCTTCCTGGTGGCGGCAACGGTCCTCGAAGCGGTCGCGCCGCTACCCGTGCTCACCGCCCATGAGCTCGCCCGCTATCTGGCCGGCGCTGCGCTCGCGGTGTTGGGCTTTGTCTTGATCGGGATGGGCACGCGGCGCTTTCTGGCCGCCGGCACCAACATTCCGCCTACCCTGCCGACTACGGCGCTGGTCGTCGACGGCATCTATAGACGGACGCGCAACCCGCTCTATCTGGGAACGACCCTCGTCTACCTGGGTCTGGCGGTCGCGGCAGGGAGCCTGTGGGCGATCCTGCTCATGGTGCCGCTCCTGTGGGTGATCAATGTGGGCGTGATCGTGCGGGAGGAGCGCTACCTGGAGCGCAAGTTCGGCGATGCGTATCGGGAGTACAAGGCTCGGGTGCGGCGGTGGGTTTGACGGCCAGCGCAAACCTGAATTGGGGAGCGCGACAGTGTGGTGCCGCCGCGCAGCCCCCTCTCGCCGCGATTACTCACGAACGGGGTCGATTACTTGCCGCGGGCGAACGTAATGAACCCGTCGCGGTTGGGCATCACTACCTTGGGTAACGACTGTGCGTTCATGGTGTCGCTCTCCGCAATCACGCCATTGAGGTTGAGCAAATAGGCGACCACGCCATAGATCTCGTCATTGCTGAGGGACTTCGACTCGTTGAACGGCATGGCTCGCCTGATGTAGTCGAACAAGGTCGTCGCATAGGGCCAATAACTGCCCACAGTTTTCACCGCCGGTTTGTCGCCCGGCAGCGAGCCTTGGCCGCCGACCAGGCGGTCGTTGGGCCGGCCCGCACCTTTTTCGCCATGACAGGCCTGGCACTTCGCCGCGAATACGGCTTCGCCCTGCTTCACGGTGCCGCTGCCAGGGGGCAGGACGGCGCCTTCGGGGCCAATGCTGATGTCCCAGGACGCAAGGTCTTCGGGCGAAATCGGCTTGCCGAGGTTAGGGCTCTGCTGGGCCAATACCGGCGACGCGAATGCGAAGAGCAGCGCTGGCGCGGCGGCAACGAAAATCTTACGCATAGACATTTTTCACCTCGCCATTGCCGGCTACGGCCCAGGATTGGATCATGTTGTTGTGGTAGATGCCGCGGTCGCCGCGCAGCGCGATGAGTTGCGAGCGGCTCGGCTGGACGTAGCCGGTCTCGTCGGTCGAACGGCTCTGCAGCACCGCGGGGCCGCCGTCCCATTGCCAGGCCATGCGGAAGCGCGTCGCCGCCTTCGACAGCACCGGCTCCTGCAGCGCCGCAACGCCCCAGCTCTTGCCGCCGTCGGCCGACACTTCGACCTTGGTGATCTTTCCGTAACCCGACCAAGCGAGGCCAGAAATCTCATAAAGACCCGCCCCGCGCACCGTCAGCCCGGGCGACGGATGGGTGATGATTGACTTGCCTTCCAGCGGGAACACGAATTGCAATGCTTTTCCAGACGGCAGCAAGATGGTGTATTTGGAGGTCTCGTCCTTGGTCATGGTCGGGCCCTCGGTGAGCTTAATGCGTCGGAGCCACTTGACGTTCATGTTGCCTTCGAAGCCGGGCAGCAACAGACGCACCGGATAGCCATTCGCAGGCCGCACGCGCTCGCCATTCTGGTAAAGGCAGATCAGGGCGTCATCGAGCGCCTTCTCGACCGGGAAGCTGCGGCTCATGCCGGCAGCATCGGCACCTTCCGCCAGCACCCACTTGGCTGCCGGTTCGATGCCGGCCTCCTGCAGCAGCACCGAGAGTTTGACGCCGGTCCATTCGGAGCACGACAGCAGCCCATGGATCGCCTGTACGTTCGCGGCGGTCGGCTCTTTCGCGAACAAGGCACCACTGTTGCCGGCGCATTCAACGAACGCGATTTGCGAGTGCATGGGGTAACGGCCGAGATCGTCGAGGGTAAACACCAGCGGGCGTTTCACCAGGCCGTGAATGAGCAGGCGATGCGTGTCGGGATTGATATCCGGAATGCCGCTGTGGCTGCGCTCATAGTGCAGGCCGCTCGGGGTGATCATGCCGTTGAGCAGATGGTGGGGCGTGCGCGAGGAGCCGGTGCCGGTGGTTCCGGGCGCCGAGGCCCAGGTGCGCGCGACCTTCTCCTCGTATTTCGAAGGCTGGCCATACCCGTTGAACCCGGTGCCCGGAATTTTCATCCACGGTTCGACCGTGAGCGGCGCCGCTCTGGCCTGATTGACCGCCGCACCCGCGCCCATCGCGGCCACGCCACCGGCAAGAAACATGCGGCGATGCAGAAGACCGTTGCCGGCCACCTGTTCGGCTTCGATCCGAGACGTTTCCTTCATGCTCGATTCCTCCCTGCGCATATCGCATTGATGCCATTGTAGTCCGATCAGCACGGCAGGGAACCCAGGGGATTTGATTTTTCGTGGCAGGAGTCGGCGGACCGCCGGTTGCAGACCAGCACGCAGGCGCGTTGGGCGCAATAGCCGGAGGCATATTGCGCCCGTGCGCTGGCGGATTACGCCGTGCTAATCCGCCGTACGCGGCCGAGCATCCTTGCCGATGATCAGCTGCGTCTGCGTCACAATGGCGGCGAGCTTGCCGTCGCGTCGGGTAATCCGGGTTTGCCATACCATCGTGGTACGGCCGCGATGGAGCGGGGTGCATTCCGCCCGCAGGGTGTCGCCGAGCGGTACGGCGGCAAAGAAGTTCGTCTTGCTCTCGATCGTCGTTGTGCCCGCGCCCTCAGGCATGTTCAAGAAGGTCGCGGTGCCGCCGAGGTTGTCGGCGATCGCCATGACGGCGCCGCCGTGCAGCCCGCCGTTGCGGTTGGCGAGCTCCTCCCGAACGAAAACCTCTGCCACCACCCGGTCTCGTGTAGCCTCGACGATTTTTGCCCCCATCAAGCGGGCAAAGGGAGGCTGCATGTCAGCGATCATCCGCAGGCGGGCCGTGTCAGCGGTGTCATCGGCATTCAATGGCGCAGTTCCAATCGGGGCGAGTGCGATACCGCAGCTCCGGCCCCCCGTATCGGCGGCTGCAACGCAAATACTTGTAGCCTGGATGGAGGGACCGCTGCTTTGCGGTCCCGTAATCCGGGATTGGCGTTTCCGGAATTCGGAGAGAGGCTGATCCCGGATTACGCTCCGCTCCATTCTGGCTACTCTGATCGATTTGATGGAATCAATCGACTAATGTGGCTGCGGCACGATGCGGATGTAAGGCCGCGGTGCTTTCCAGCCCTGCGGATAGGTTTTCCTGGCATCATCGTCGCTCACCGACCCCGCAATGATCACGTCCTCGCCCTGTTTCCAGTTGGCGGGCGTGGCCACTTTGTGCTTCGCGGTCAACTGCAGGGAGTCGACCACGCGCAATATCTCGTCGAAGTTCCGTCCCGTGGTCATCGGATAAACCAGGATCAACTTGATCTTCTTGTCAGGTCCGATGATGAAGACGTTTCTGACAGTCTGGTTATCTGCCGGCGTGCGCTGGGCGGCGTTGCCCGATGCGGCGGCCGGCAGCATGCCCCAGGCTTTGGCAATCTTGAGATCGGTGTCGCCGATCAAGGGATAGTTCGGCGCAAAACCGGTGGTGTCCTTGATGTCGACGGCCCACTTGGTGTGGTCGGTGACCGGATCGACCGACAGACCGATGATCTTGACGTTACGTTTGTCGAATTCCGGTTTGAGGCCCGCCATGGTGCCAAGCTCGGTGGTGCAGATCGGCGTGAAATCCTTTGGGTGAGAGAACAGGACAACCCAGGAATCGCCGATCCAATCATGAAAGCGGATATGGCCCTCGGTCGTATCCGCTTCGAAATCCGGCGCGGTATCGCCAATCTGAAGAGTCATCGCAAACCTCCACGTTTTTTAGCAGTTCGGTCACCTTGTTGGCGACCCGCAGGCACCTCATATAGACCTCTGGCAAAGACAGTTAAATAACTTGTTGGCTGATAAGGATATCTGTTTCGCACCTCGCCGGTGTGCGAAATGCGGCAGCCGCGAAACCGTGCCGGCACGTGAAAAAGTTTCAAATAGCCGGGCGGGCGTGGTGCCATTTTGTCGCGGGAGATGCCGGTTTGCGCAGACGAGCAAACCGGCGGGCGCGCGTGTGCGACTAACGTACAGGCGCACGTTAATGGGCCATTCATACGTTGCACTTTATGCGTCTGCGCGACCCGAGGTGAGTGCCATGAAAAAGAGTCCGGTCGAAATCGCGGATCTGGCGCAATTGCCGGCGCAACAGGACCGCGACTTCCAGAGCTTGATGACGACTATCGAGCAATCCAAGATCGAGGTGCCGGACCTTTCGGCGGCAGCGCTTCGCGGTGTGCTCACCGGGGTCATCACGGGCGAGGGCCCGACAACGGCCGGCCGCGCACATTTTTCCCGCACGCTCGATCCCGGCGATGTTTGGCTGTGTGCACGTATTCTGACGGCGGCCGGTGGCGAAGCCGGCGCGCCCGTCACGCGACTTGAGGCGAATGTGCTGTTCGAGATAGATGCCGCGGCGGCGGAGCGGACCGATGGCGGCCGTTTCGACGATCTGTTGGTCAAATCGATCGCTCATTTCGCACTGGCCGAGGCGGGCCACAGGGTCCCGCCGCGTCAGGTTGCGCTCGATCCCGCGACGGAACTGTCGTCGTGGACTAACTCTTCGACTGACGTTGATGGCGAGATCCTGGCTTGGATTGCCTCGCAGATTGGCAATAAAAGGCGCCTGAAATCGACGCTGATGGGGCTTTCGGCCTTCCTGACCGGTATCGGTGCCACGCTCGCGGTTGCCGCTCCGTCGATAACTGCGGTGGTCGAACTGATTGCGTGAAATGAGAGTAGTTACCTCTCAGCGAATGTCGAATTGACATTTTGCTCCGTTCGCCCCAAAGCCCGAATAACTCAACTGGCCGGGTTGGGGAGGCGCATGTTCAAGCGGATTCTGATCGCCAACCGCGGCGAGATTGCCTGTCGCCTCATCAAAACCGCGCGCCGGCTGGGGATTGAGACCGTTGCGGTTTACTCCGATGCCGACAAGGACGCGCTCCATGTGGAGATGGCCGACACTGCCATCCACATCGGCCCGCCGCCGGCTGCGGAGAGCTACCTTGTCATCGACAAGATCGTGGCCGCATGCCGGACCAGCGGCGCCGAGGCCGTGCATCCGGGCTACGGATTCCTGTCGGAGCGAGAGGCGTTTCCGATCGTCCTTGCGCAGGCCGGCGTCGTCTTCATCGGGCCGAACCCCAAGGCGATCGCGGCCATGGGCGACAAGATCGAAAGCAAAAAAGCGGCGGCTGCGGTAGGGGTTTCCACGGTCCCGGGCTATCTCGGTGTTATCGAGGAGGATCGGCAGGCGGTACGGATCGCCGACGAGATCGGCTACCCCGTGATGATCAAGGCCTCCGCGGGAGGAGGCGGCAAAGGCATGCGCATCGCCCATTCGAGTGCCGAGGTCGCAGAAGGTTTTGCGCGCGCGCGGTCGGAAGCGAAATCGTCGTTCGGCGACGATCGCGTGTTCGTTGAAAAGTTTATCGTCGATCCTCGCCACATCGAGATCCAGGTGCTTGGCGACAGGCACGGCAACGTGATTCATCTTGGCGAGCGCGAGTGCTCGATTCAGCGTCGCAATCAAAAGGTGATCGAGGAATCGCCGAGCCCGCTACTCGACACCGCGACGCGCGCGCGGATGGGAGCCCAGGCCGTCGCGCTCGCAAAGGCGGTAGGCTACGATTCCGCCGGGACCGTGGAGTTCGTGGCCGGCCAGGACAAGAGCTTCTATTTCCTGGAAATGAACACCCGCCTGCAGGTCGAGCACCCGGTTACGGAGCTGGTCACCGGCATCGACCTGGTCGAGCAGATGATCCGCGTTGCCGCGGGTGAAAAGCTCAGCATTGCGCAGGGCGACGTAAAGCTCAGTGGGGCGGCGATCGAATCCCGTATCTATGCGGAAGACCCCTATCGCAATTTCCTGCCCTCGACCGGGCGCCTTGTCAAATATCGTCCGCCTCAGGAAGGCACCGAGGCCGGCATTACAGTGCGCAACGATACCGGCGTCTTCGAGGGCGGTGAAATCTCGATCTACTACGATCCGATGATCGCCAAGCTCGTCACCCATGCGCCAACGCGCGATGAGGCGATCTCCGCGCAGGCGCGCGCTCTCGATGCGTTCTATGTCGATGGCATCCGCCACAACATTCCCTTCCTCGCTGCCCTGATGCAGCACCCGCGCTGGCGAGCCGCCAGGCTGTCGACCGGCTTTATCGCGGAGGAATTTCCCGACGGCTTCTCGTCGCAAGCGCCGGCTGGCGAGACGGCGCAAGCGATCGCTGCGGTTGCAGCCGCCATCGACCATGTGCTCGGCGAGCGCAAGCGGCGGATTTCCGGCCAGATGGCCGGACGCCCGGTGGTGCGCGAGCGGCTGCGTTCGGTGTGGCTCGGCAGTGCCGAGATCCGTCTTGTGGTTGCGCGCGAACCCGGTGGCATCGGGGTACGGCTCATCGGTGAGACTGCGGACGGGCCTGCGCCCGGGCCGGTGATTTTACTCGTGTCGTCCTGGAAGCCTGGCGAGCCGGTATGGCATGGGACCATCGATGGCGTGCCGGTCGCCGTGCAGGTTCGTGCCATCCTCAACGGCTTCCTCCTGTTCCATCGCGGCATCGAAGCCAGGGCCTTCGTCTACACGGAGAGCGAATCCGAAGCCGCCCGACTGATGCCCACTAAAGTCGCGGTGGATACGGGCAAAAAGCTTTTGTGTCCGATGCCCGGGCTGGTCGTCTCTATCTCCGTGGCACCGGGCCAGGAGGTCAAAGCCGGCGAGACGCTTGCGATCGTCGAAGCGATGAAAATGGAGAACGTGCTGCGTGCCGAACGCGATGGCACCGTCAAGGCGGTGTTTGCCAAAAAAGGCGACAGCCTTGCGGTCGACGCCGTGATCCTGGAGTTCGTGTAGCGCCGTGCGCAGGGCACGCCTCAGCGCCGTTGTGGTGCGGGCGCTTATCTGTACCGGCCAACAGTGGTCAGCACACGTCTTCCAACGCCCATTGCCACTGTCTGTAGTACCAGCTTCCCTCCCAGTAGTTTCCGAGGTACCAGTTTCCGCGAGACGGGTAGCCGCGGGGCACATAACACAAGTGGGGGTCAACCGGATAAACGCCGGAAGTGGGTCCGGACCAATATGACGGAGAGGTCGGATCTCCATAGTGCGGACCGTAGGCGTAACCCGAGCCTGTCGGGAGGACACCGACCGTCCACCCCCGTTTCGCGTGCCGCGCATCTGCCGGTGCAATCGCGAATGCAGCGCTTAAGGTTACGGCTGCAAGAGCTGAGACCGTCGTGTACCGCATTGTTTTCTCCTCAGAGCACCAGGGCTTTCCCCGTGTCTCTCATACCATCCCCGCTCCGGAACGTCCTGAAGCATTTTGCGGCGAGCGCAAGGGGTGGATTGCCGGCCAGATGATCGGACCCGCAGGCGGCGCGCGAGGTGCTCCGTGTGGCTTCGCGGCGCAATCGCCGTCGCGGCTATCCACAGCCAATTCAATCTTTTGTTGAATTCCGCTAAGCTGCCCGCGGCTGGCAGGGGCACACATGGCGGGGCAGCGCAAAGCGCGGGGAAGGGTTGGCACGTGGCCCGGCACTGCCGGGATCGCGGCGCCCTGGCTGCCGCCGCTTCCCGGTATTGCCGGGCCAATGGCAGCGCGGCTGCGCGGGTGGGCGGCGGCGGAGGTTGCGCCGGGTCGGCTGATGCCGTGGCTGCCTGTCGGGTTCGGACTGGGTATCGTGGTTTATTTCTCTGCCGACCGGGAGCCGGTGTGGTGGGTCGCCGCGATCCTGGCCGCAGTCGCCATGGCGGCGGCCTGTCGGCTGCGGGCAAGTTCGATCGGCTTTCCGGTTGCGATCGGATGTGCCGCTTTGGCGGCAGGCTTTGCGACGGCGACGCTCAAGAGCCGCCTGTTTGATCACACGATCCTGCTGACCTCGGCTTACAGCGTCAGTATCTCGGGATTCGTAGAGACGCGGGAGGAGCGGGAGCGTAGCGACCGCATCGTGGTGCGCGTCACCACGATGGACGGTGAGCGCCTCAAGGACCGGCCCGAGCGCATCCGCCTGACGGTGCGCAAAGGGGCTGCGCCTGCTGTCGGTGCGTTCATCGCCCTGAAGGCGCGCCTCAATCCTCCGGCGTCGCCGTTTCGTCCGGGCGGCTATGATCTGGCGAGAGACCTCTACTTTCAGCGGATCGGCGCCACCGGCCTTGCGCTGGGAAGAATTGATGTGCGGCCGCCGCCGGTCGCACCGGGGCTGTGGCTCGAGTTTGCCACCGCCATTGAGGCGATCCGTGACGCGATCGACAGTCGCATCCGCGCGGCGGTCAAAGGCGATGCCGGGTCGATCGCGTCGGCCCTGATCACCGGCAAGCGCGATGCTCTGTCGGCTCCCGTGTTCGACGCCATGTACATTTCGGGCGTGGGGCATGTGCTGTCGATCTCGGGCTACCACATGGCGCTCGTTGCCGGCGTGGTGTTCTTCATTGTGCGCGCGGTGCTCGCGCTGTTTCCGGTGTTGGCGCTGGGCTACGCCATCAAGAAGTGGGCGGCGCTGACGGCGCTCGCCGCCGCAACCTTCTATCTGGTGCTGTCCGGCGCCGAGGTGGCGACGCAGCGCTCATACATCA
>Ga0209465_10000040_pt1 | contig 55221 bp, 47 predicted proteins | sample PanSoiPlot1MoBio_FD_188321 | JGI IMG/M metagenome (GOLD analysis project Ga0209465, IMG submission 188321) | Tropical forest soil microbial communities from Panama analyzed to predict greenhouse gas emissions - Panama Soil Plot 1 MoBio (SPAdes)... | ecosystem: Environmental > Terrestrial > Soil...
CGATCCAGGGACTTGACCAGTATCTCAATCCCGCGGAGATCAACCTGTCGTTCAACGACGGGCTCCTGTTCAGCCGGATGGACTTGCTGATCGACCGCAAGGTACCTGCCGCGTCATTGTTCAGCGGACCATACTATTTCGTCGAGCAGTTGGGCTTTCGCAAGGTCATAGACACGACCTTCATGATGGCTGCGATGATCACCGGCACGCCGGATCCCGAGGACGTGCGCAAATACTTCCGCGCGCTCCGCCGGGCGCAGCGCGACATCGATCTGCGGCCGGAACTCTTTACCCATTATTACAAGAAAGAATTTCCACTGCGCTTCCACGACCAGATGGATACGCGGCGATGGGGCCCCGGTGAACGGCTCGTCTTCGAGCCCTACACCAAGGAGACATTCGAGGATTCGTTCGAATGGATCGCCCGCCACGGCATCTTCCGCCGCGAGGAGATGGGCAGCGGGACCTACGAGAACTCAATCTTCCTGCCCGCAGCGGAATAGTCTCCGCGGCACGTCGGTAGTCTGTAGGATGGGTTGAGCGAAAGCGAAACCCATCGTCGCGACAAGCTTGTCACGAAACCCATCGCCAACCGCGCGGCGGGTATGCCGCGATGGTTTCGCTCCGCTCAACCCACCCTACGCGATCGTGCGGGGCACTCAAATCACCTTCTTGCGCCAGAGGTCACAAAGACGCGGAGAAGCGATGTCATAACGGCATATCTCGCACGCCTCGGCTGCAGTGGCCAAATCGGCATGCAAGGGCGTTACTTGTCGGGACGCTCCATCGACGGTATGACGCGTAGCGCAGGCGTTTGGCCTGCTGCCCGTAGGAGAATAGATGACGACCGTCGCGGCCGGGACAGCAACCCGCAGCGCGTTTCGCGACGTGTGGCTGATCTCGGCCGGCCACATGATGACCCATTGGTATCCTGCGACCTTCTATCTGCTGCTGCCGCTGATCGGCAAGGAACTCGGCCTCTCCTTCAGCCAGATCGGATCGATCCTGACCTGTCAGTTCACTGCCGGCGCGCTCTCGAACCTGCCAGGCGGCATGGTGGTCGATGCGATCGGCCGGAAGGGACTGCTGATGGCGGTCGCGTTGTCCTGGATTGGCCTGCCCTATCTGGTGATGGGTTTTTCCTACAGTTACTGGATGCTGCTTGTCTGCGCCACGATGGTCGGTATCGGCAACAATCTGTGGCACCCAACCGCGATTCCACTGCTCGCGCAGAATCACCCCGAGCGACGCGGGCTGGTGGTGTCGATCCACGCCATGGGCGGCAACCTGGGCGATGCCATTGCGCCGCTCGTGGTCGGCGCCATGCTGACAGTGTTCAGCTGGCGCGACGTCGTGGTGATGAACGTTGTTCCGGGCGTCGTCGCATCCATCCTGCTGCTGTTGTCACTCGGTTGGATCGACAACGGCAGTGATGTGAGGCCGGAACGACCAAGCGCGAAGCGCGGTCTGACCGTTCTCGATGCCCTCGCCGGGGTGCGCATCCTCTTTGCCAACCGCACCGTGCTGATGCTGTCGCTCGGCTCGGCAGTGCGGTCGATGACGGCGATGACGCTCCTCACGTTCCTGCCGGTGTTTCTATCAAGCGAACTCGGCTATCCGCCGGCCTGGGTGGGCGGCAGCCTGTTCGCCCTGCAGGCAGCCGGATTCGCGGCGGCGCCGATCAGCGGCCATCTCTCCGATCGCATGGGGCGCCGCAGCATCATCATGACCAGCATGGTGATGTCCGCCGTGGTGCTGCTGTTCATGGCATTCGCCGGGCGTTCGCCCGCCTTCGTCCTGTTCGTCGCCTTCCTGGGATTTTTCCTGTTCGCGATCCGCGCTGTGCTGCAGGCGTGGCTGCTCGATGCGACGCCCAGGAATCTGGGCGGCACCAGCGTCGGCATCTTGTTCGGAGCCCAGGCCGTGGGCGCCGCGATCGGTCCCTTGATCGGCGGTCTGATCGCCGACCACTACGGAATCATCGCGACGTTCTATTACCTCGCTGCCACCATCGTGGTCGCCAACATGTTCATTTTCTTCACGCCGCTGACGCCGGCTGCAAGCAAAGCGCCCATGTTACCAATCCGTAGCCCGGATTGAGCGCAGCGAAATCCGGGATAGCCCGCCCCGGGGGTTCCGCTGCGCTCAACCCAGGCTACATCATGAAATTCATGATCCGAAATTCACCGTGTAAAGGTCGACGACCTGATCCGGGTCAAATTCTCGCCGCCGCAGAAAAAAAGCGCGCAACCTTCGAGCCTGATCGTATCCGGACCGAGCTCGATGAGGCTACCCGTGTAGGTATTGCCGTCCTCTACGTTGTAGAGGCGTCCCGTCCACTTGCCGGGTCCGCTCGGGTGCATCCCCATGACAACCGAAAGGCCGACCAGCGGACGCCGACGCAGATTCGGGTCGGCATTTTTTTTGTCCGTGGGAGGTTGCCCGGTCGCAGGATCAAGATGAGGATTAACGCTTGCAATGGTACCGCACACGCCATCTCCGCAATTGCGGAGGCGCAGTGTCCCGCCCTTATGCTGCCACAGACCCTCCACATTCGCGCGTGCTGGCGATGTAGTCATGATGAAAATGATCGCGAGCAATCCTAGGGGGGTTCGAAGGCACGTCTGACCGAATTTCATAGGCCTCTCCTGCCGTGCGATTTTTTGCGGCGCGGAAAGCGAGGTCGATGCCTCGGATATCTTAGTTTGTATCCTTCTGTAGAAAACGCCGCTCCGCCGGACCAACAGCGGAAGCTGTGATTTGTTCCGCTTCAACCGTTTGGCGGAACGATCATGCCGTGCTGGCCGCGCCCTTGCCGAGGGCTGCCTGCGCGGCGGCGAGGCGGGCGATCGGAACCCGAAACGGCGAACATGAGACGTAGTCGAGCCCGATTTCGTGGCAGAACGCCACTGACGCCGGATCGCCGCCGTGTTCACCGCAAATGCCGAGCTTAAGATTACGACGCGTCTTGCGGCCGCGCTCGGTCGCGATTTTTACCAGTTCGCCGACGCCGTCGCGGTCAATCGACACAAACGGATCGATCGGGAAAATCCCCAAGTCCGCATAGGCGGCCAGGAAGCTCGCCGCATCGTCCCGGCTGATGCCGAAAGTGGTCTGCGTGAGATCGTTGGTGCCGTATGAGAAGAAGTCCGCGGTCTCGGCGATTTCGCCGGCCTTGAGCGCCGCGCGCGGCAACTCGATCATGGTGCCAACCTGGTACTCGAGCTTGGTGCCGGTTTCTGCCGATACCGCCTTGGCCGTGGAGTCGATGCGCGCTTTGACCACATCGAACTCTGTCTTGGTGGCGATCAGCGGCACCATCACCTCCGGCACCACCGGCTTGCCAGTCCGTTTGCCGGCCTCGACCGCCGCCTCGAAAATAGCACGCGCCTGCATTTCGGCGATCTCCGGATAGGCGATCGCCAACCGGCAGCCGCGGAAGCCGAGCATCGGATTGAACTCCTGCAGCTCGCGCGAGCGATCGGCGAGCTTCTTGGGGTCGGCTTCCATCGCTGCCGCGACCTCAGCGATCTCTTCGTCGGAATGCGGAAGAAACTCGTGCAGGGGCGGATCGAGCAGCCGAATCGTCACCGGCAGGCTGCCCATGATCTCGAACAATTCGATGAAATCGGCACGCTGCATCGGCAGCAGCTTGGTGAGCGCGGCGCGGCGGCTTCTTTCGTCGTCGGCAAGAATCATCTCGCGCACCGCCCGGATGCGGTCCGCCTCGAAGAACATGTGCTCGGTCCGGCACAGGCCAATGCCTTCGGCGCCGAACCGAATGGCCGCGCGTGCGTCGTTCGGCGTGTCGGCATTGGTCCGCACCTTGAGCTTGCGTACCTTGTCGGCCCATCCCATCAGGGTGGCGAATTCACCCGACAGCGCCGGCTCCAGCATGGCGACCTTGCCGGCCAGTACCTGGCCGGTCGAACCGTCGATCGTGATGGTGTCGCCCTTGCGCAGCACCCTGCTGCCGGCGGTGAGTGCGTTCGCTGCGTAGTCGACCCGGATCGCCCCCGCACCGGAGACGCAAGGCTTGCCCATGCCGCGCGCCACCACGGCGGCATGGGACGTCATCCCACCGCGGGTGGTGAGAATGCCCTCGGCGGCGTGCATGCCATGAATATCCTCCGGGCTCGTCTCGACTCGCACAAGGATCACCTTGCGGCCCTGCGTTTTCATCAACTCCGCTTCGTCGGAGGAGAACACGATCTCGCCTGAGGCGGCGCCCGGCGACGCCGGAAGGCCGGAGGCAACGACCTCGCGCTCGGCGCTCGGATCAATAGTGGGGTGGAGAAGCTGGTCGAGCGCGGCAGGATCGACCCGCGTCAGCGCTTCGTTGCGGCTGATCACGCCTTCGTTGGCCAGCTCAACCGCAATGCGCAGCGCCGCTTTGGCGGTCCGCTTGCCGGTGCGCGTCTGCAGCATCCACAATTTGCCCTGCTCGACTGTGAATTCGAGGTCCTGCATGTCGCGGTAATGCGCTTCGAGACGGCCGCAGATTCGCGTGAGTTCGGCGAATGCCGCTGGCATCGCCTGCTCCAGCGACGGCTTGTCGGAGCCGGACTCGCGGCGCGCGGCCTCGGTGATTTCCTGCGGCGTGCGGATGCCGGCAACAACGTCCTCGCCCTGGGCGTTGATGAGGAATTCTCCGTAAAGGCGCTTTTCGCCGGTCGAAGGGTTGCGCGTGAACGCAACGCCGGTCGCGGAGGTGTCGCCCATGTTGCCAAACACCATGGCCTGGACGTTGACGGCAGTGCCCCAGCTGGCCGGAATGGCGTGCAGACGCCGATAGGTGACGGCGCGTTGGTTCATCCACGAGCCGAACACAGCGCCGATCGCCCCCCATAGCTGCGCGTGCGGATCCTGCGGAAATGGCGCGCCATGCTCCTCCTCAACGCGCGCCTTGTAGCGGGTAACGATCTCGGCCCAATCCCGGGCGTCGAGGTCGGTATCGACCTTGTGGCCGCTCTGCTCCTTGTGCTCGTCAAGGATCTCCTCGAACAGGTGATGGTCGAGCCCCAGCACCACGTTGGCATACATGGTGATGAAGCGCCGGTACGAATCGTACGCGAAACGGCGGTCGCCGGAATTCTTCGCCAGCGCCTCGACAGTCACGTCGTTGAGGCCGAGATTGAGCACCGTGTCCATCATGCCCGGCATCGAGGCGCGCGCGCCCGAGCGCACCGAGACGAGCAGCGGATTATCCGCATCCCCGAACGTCTTGCCGCCCGCGATTTTTCCGACTGCGACGAGCGCGGCCTCGACCTCGTTCTTGAGCGCCTTGGGGTAGGTCTTGTCGTGACCGTAGAAATGGCTGCACACCTCGGTCGTGATGGTGAACCCCGGCGGCACCGGCAGCCCGAGATTTGCCATCTCGGCGAGATTGGCGCCCTTGCCGCCGAGCACATCGCGCATCTCGGACCTGCCCTCGGCCTTGCCGCCGCCGAAGGCGTAGACCCATTTGGCGGCTGGCGCTTTGACGGCGGCGCGTTGGGCAGCAGTTTTGAGGGCGGACGGTTTGCGGGCGGAGGGTTTGAGAGCGGCCCGCTTTGCAACAGTGCGCGGCGCTGCCGTCGCCGACGATGCCTTGAGGCGTTTGCGCGCGGGTGTCTTTTTCAAACCGGCCGCAGCCTTTGGACGGCTCGTTTTTTGGGCAACCCGCGATGCCTTGCTGAGCGGACGCCGGCTACGGGAGGGCTTGATGGATTTCGCCATGACGATGTCTCATGCGTTTTTCATCCCGGAACAAAGCTCAGCATGGCCTCGCAATCACGCCTTTTCGGTGGACGCGATCAATGGAAACGCACGCCGAGGCCCATAATACCGATCAGGATCAAATAGATCGCCACAACATAGTTGAGCAGTCTCGGGACCAGAAGAATCAGGATGCCGCCGATCAAGGCAGCGAGCGGCTGAATATGTGCGGGTGTCAACATAATCGTCTCCGGGGGGGTGATAACGGCTGGCGGGTGAGAGAGTTCCTTGCGAAGAGGTGGAGTTACGCCGTTACAGTGCCCCTCCCCTTCCCCACAAACGCAGAGCAGTTGCATTTGAAACGGCGGCCTTTCACCTCTCCCCGTTTGCGGGGAGAGGTCGGGTCGCGCCGTTTGGCGCGACCCGGGTGAGGGGGCCTCTCCACAAGCTCAGACTCGTGGAAAGGCCCCCTCACCCCGACCCTCTCCCCGCAAGCGGGGAGAGGGAGAAGAGTGCCCCCAAATGCGATTGCCTCTCCCGCAAGGGGAAGGTAGTTGCGGCGGCTCTGCCACAGGTCACCCCCCCTCCGCTGATGCGCATTTCGCCCATCCAAGTCAGCAACCTTTGTCAACAGCAACGAGCAGGCGCATCGAGAAGATCATCCCTCGATCCTGGAAAAATCTGCGACCGCGCGGGTGGCGACGCGAATCTGGTTGAGGAGCTTCAGCCGATTGGCCCGCACCGGCGCGTCGTCAACATTGACCGTCACCTTGTCGAAGTAGGCGTCGACGTGCGGGCGCAGCTTCGCCATCGCACTCATGGCGGCGGCAAAATCCTCGCGCGACACGGCCGTGGTTGCTTCGGCGGCGGCGGTATCGATCGCGCTCGCCAATTCCCACTCCTCGGCCTGGCGATAAAGTTCGGCGGAAGGCTCGCCGGTGTATTCGGTCTTATCGCGCTTCTCCTCGATGCGAATGATGTTGGTGGCACGCTTGTAGCCGGCGAGAAGATTTTTGCCGTCCTCGGTATCGAGGAATTTGCCCAGCGCCTCGACACGTCGGACGATGAGGAGGAGATCGTCCTGACCTTCGAGCGCGAACACGGCATCAACGAGATCATGGCGCGCGCCTTGTTCACGGAGCTGGACTTTGAGGCGGTCGGCGAGGAAGGAAAGGAGATCTTGCGAAAATTTGTGTGCCTCTTGCCAAAGCATACCATGGACTCTTTGGTGCTCGGAGGCGTCCCAATTTCGAACTTGACTTCGTTCCCTTCGCCCTAGTTCCTCGTAGAAGTAGTAAAAAAGATCGCGGATTCGAGCTAACGTCCTCGCCCTTAGATCGTTACTTTTCTCAACTGGCATTTGGTAAATGCTTAAATCTTTTAGCGCACTAAGGAGGGTCGAGTAGCTTCCATCAGTTTTAAGAAAATAGACGAGCGCTCCCTTAAGTTGTACCGACTCTAGAGCAGCGATTTCCTGCTCCAAAAGCTCAAACTTGTCGAGGTCAAACACATCACCAAAAACGTCGCCGACGTGGGCAACGTAGATTAGCAAATGAGTCCGAAGAATTGCATCGAGCGCAAGCCTCAGCTGATGATCCAAAATAATCCTGATTATCCCAAGTGCCGCGCGGCGCAGCGCATAAGGATCCTTGCTGCCGGTCGGTTTTTCTTCGATTGTCCAAAAGCCCACCAGCGTGTCGAGCTTATCCGCTAATGCCACGGCAACCGACACCGGATCGCTCGGTACGCCATCGCCCGGCCCGAGCGGCTTGTAATGATCCTCACACGCCAAAGCGACGCCCTCGTCCTCACCCTGGGCGCGCGCGTAGTATTTCCCCATCAGGCCCTGCAGCTCGGGAAACTCGCCGACCATGTCGGTCAGTAGATCCGCCTTGGCGACCCGTGCCGCGCGCTTCGCCTTTTCCACGTCCGCGCCGACCAGCGGCGCAAGCTCCGCCGCGAGCCGCTCGATGCGTTCGATGCGCTCCCACTGCGTGCCGAGCTTCTCGTGGAACACGATGTCCTTGAATTTCGGCAGCCGATCTTCGAGCCGCGTCTTGAGATCGGTCTCGTAAAAGAACTTCGCATCGGCGAGGCGCGCGCGGATCACGCGCTCGTTGCCGGCGATGATGGCCGCGCCGCCGTCCGCCACCTCGGTGTTGGCGACGAGGATGAACTTGTTGGCCAGCGCGCCGCTCTCTCCTCCCCCCGGCGAGCTGTCCTCCTCCTCTCCGCCGCGCGAGCCGTTCTTCTCCCCTCCCCCTTGTGGGGAGGGGTCGGGGGAGGGGGTCGGGCCGCGGGGCGCATCCGTGCCAACACTCCTCGACCCCCCACCCCGACCCTCCCCCACAAGGGGGGAGGGAGAAGACGCCAGCGCTCTTTGCGCTTCCGCCACGACGAGAGACGCGGGTCTCCGAACCACGAAGCACTTCTGGTTGACCCGGATGGTCGTGCGGATCACCTCGGGCGGCAGGCGCAAAAATTCCGCATCGAACGATCCCATCAGCGTCACCGGCCACTCGACCAGGCCCGCGACTTCATCGAGCAGCGCCGGGTCTTCGACCAGCTCGAACCCCTGCGCAAACGCCAGATGCTTGGCGTCGGCCAGGATGATTTCCTTGCGCCGCGCCGGATCGAGCACGACCTTGGCTTTTTCGAGCTTGGCGACGTAGTCGTCGAAATGCCTGGCATGGATCGCGCGCGGCGCCAGGAACCGATGACCCCGCGTGGTGTTGCCGGCGGCGATGCCGTCGACCGTGAACGGCACGATGTCGGGGGCCACGGTCTCCGGCCCGAAGGTCGCGATGATCGAATGCAGCGGCCGCACCCAGGCAAGTGCGCCCGGCCGCGCCGAGCGCTCGCCCCACCGCATCGACTTCGGCCACGGAAAGGTGCGGATCACGAGCGGCAGGATTTCGGCCAGCACATCGATCGCCGCGCGTCCTGGCTTCTCGATCAGTGCCACGTAGAAGTCGCCCTTCTTGGGGGCCTTCTGGATCGTCGCCTCAGCGATCGAAGCAAGGCCCGCGCTCTTGAGGAAGCCCTGGATCGCTTTGTCGGGCGCGCCAACGCGCGGGCCTTTCTTTTCCTCCCGAAGGTCGGGCTGGCGCGCCGGAATGCCCTGCACGGCGAGCGCCAACCGCTGCGGCGTCGCGAACGCTGTTGCGCCCTCATAGACGAGGCCCGCATCGACGAGCCGATCCGTTACCATGCGGCGCAAATCCTCCGCCGCCCGCGCCTGCATGCGGGCAGGAATTTCCTCGGAAAACAGCTCGAACAGAAGATCGGGCATCAGGGTGCCTTTGCTTCTCCCAGCGAAAAACTCAATTCAGTTCCCACCAGCGGTCTTAAGCCAGGCTTCGCCGCACGCCCTCGCCAGATCGCGCACGCGCAGGATGTAGCTCTGCCGCTCGGTCACCGAGATGACGCCGCGGGCATCGAGCAGATTGAACAGGTGGCTCGCCTTGATGCACTGGTCATAGGCCGGCAGTGCCATCACGTGGCGCGTGTGTTCGCTGTCCCAGCCGGCTTCGAGATATTTGCGGCACGCAGCCTCCGCCATGCGAAACTGCTCGAACAGCATGTCGGTGTCGGAAAATTCGAAATTGTGACGCGAATATTCCTGCTCGGCCTGCAGGAACACGTCGCCATACCTGACGGTTTGATTACCCGCGCGACCGTTGAAATTGAGGTCCATGATGCTGTCGACGCCCTGCAGATAGCAGGCGAGCCGCTCCAGGCCGTAGGTCAGTTCCCCTGCCACCGGCGCGCATTCGAAGCCCGCCACCTGCTGGAAGTAGGTGAATTGCGACACCTCCATGCCGTCGCACCAGCACTCCCAGCCGAGCCCCCACGCTCCCAGCGTCGGACTTTCCCAATCGTCCTCGACAAAGCGGATGTCGTGAATCGCCTTGTCGATGCCGATGGCATAAAGCGAATTGAGGTAGAGCTCCTGAAGGTCGGGCGGCGATGGCTTGAGAATGACCTGGAACTGATAATAGTGCTGCAACCGGTTGGGGTTCTCGCCATAGCGGCCGTCCTTGGGCCGGCGCGACGGCTGCACATAGGCGGCGTTCCAGGCGTTCGGCCCCAGCGCCCGCAACGTCGTTGCCGGATGGAAGGTCCCGGCGCCCATTTCCATGTCATAAGGCTGCAGGATCACGCAGCCGTAGTCCGCCCAATAGCGCTGCAGGGCAAGGATCAGGCCCTGGAAGGAGCGCTCGGGACGCATATGGGGCGGCAGTTCGGCCATGGTGAATTTGGGCTATCGAGAACCTGGGTCCGGAAGATGCGCGAAACCTATAGGCGGCTACCGCAAGGGGTCAAGCACGATGCCCTGTCCGTCGTCCTGCCCGGCACACCCCTGGGAGGCATTTGCGCAGGCATTGCCCCGGTATTGTATTCCCTTGCCCTGATCGGCGTCGGTATCAACGTGCAGGCAGAATAGCGCCGGACCATCAATCAGCGATGGCCTTCACCTCTCCCGCTTGCGGGGGAGAGGTCGGAATGAGCGCCCTTGGCGCTCATTCCGGGTGAGGGGGCCTCTCCACAGGCTCAGACTCGTGGGAAGGCCCCCTCACCCGACCCTCTCCTGCAAGCGGGGAGAGGGAGCAGGGCGGCGCGACTACAGTTGCGCTCGGAGTAGCGTCACTCCGGCCGGTACACACCGCTGTGCGGATCGCGTCGCAGTGTCGGCAACTCATCACGCGCGACCACCTCGGCTGCTCGCTCTTGAGCGTCGAGTTCGGCATTCACCCGCCGCCACTCCCGGACCAGCACCTTGGAGATGGCGACAGCCCCGACGGCGGCGAGGGTCCAGGCGATCACGGGAGGCAGAGGCAGCATGGTGGTGTCCGTTGCGGCGTCGTGTTGCGGGCAGCGTGCTGATTCTCATTCCAACATGATCACAGGCCAAATCGGGCCCAGATGGCGCGGGCTTCGATTGCCGAAATCACTTCATCGATCAATCCCTGGCGATCGATGGCACCCAGGAGCCGTTCGGATCCAATGCCGGCCACCCCTGGCGTTCGCCGCCCAAAGAACGAGCGTTCCGACGGGACCGGCGCCATCATGACGTCCTCGCCAAAGCGCTGACGCAGGAAGGCGCGCACATCGCCAAGCTCATCGACCAGACCGAAGTCCTTGGCAGTCTTGGCCACCCAGTACTCGCCAGAGAACACGGTTTTATCGGGAGCCGTGAGGCGCGCACCGCGGCGCTCCTGGACAAGACCGATGAACATCGCGTGGATGTTCTGCTGGATCGCCTGAAGACGCGCCACGTCTTCTTCCTTCTCGGCAAGGAACGGATCGAGCATCGATTTATGCTCGCCCGCCGTGTAGACCCGCCGCTCGATGCCGAGCTTCTTCATGGCCTCCGGAAACCCGAAGGTGGCCCCGACAACGCCGATCGATCCCACGATGGAGGCCGGATCGCATACGATCTCGTCCGCCGCGCAGGCGATCATGTAACCTCCCGACGCGGCGACATCTTCCACAAAAGCAATGACCGGCAGCTTCTTTTCATCGGCCAGTGCGCGAATCCGCCGGAAGATGAGGTGCGACTGCACCGCCGACCCGCCAGGTGAATTGATGGCGAGCGCCACGGCCCGGGCGTTGCGGACCCCGAACGCCCGGTCGAGTGTCTTGGCAATACCGGCGACAGAAAGGCCGGGCCGGAGCGGGGTTGAGAAGCCGATCACACCGGTGAGCCGCACGACCGGAACCACCGGCAGATCGCCGCGCCACCGCTTGGGCAGGTACGGGCGCACGATTGCTGCCGCACGTGCGGCCAATTGGCGAAAATGTTCAGCCATGGGTCCTTCGCGCATGTATCCTTGATAAGCCGTCACGACGATATCCACAAGTTGCGCGATCTCACGTTTGAACGTCAGACCGCGAACAGCGTCAGTTCTGCGCCGTGGCGCAGCACCGCCTCGGCGGCTTGCGTCGGCGTGCCGTCATCTGCTGCCAGGACGAGGCCCGGCAGGATCGCGGGCGGCGCACTGCTCCCCTTGACGGCGCCGGCGATGACGCGGATCGCGGGTGCATTGGGCTTTCCGTGAACGGGCAATAGCGCAATTCCGCCGAAGCCGCCACTGAGCGCGGTGATTAGGTCCATCACGCCGTCCGCGCGGAAGATCACGGTTAGCGTGCCGCCCGGCCGCAGCAGCCGCGCCGCCGCATCGATCCACGTGGCAAGCGATGTGCGTCCGAGATCGTGGGCGGCCCGCCGCTGCCGGTCGGGCGATGGCTTGTGCCGGGCTGGATGGTTGAACGGTGGGTTCATCAGCACGGCATCGCAACTGGCAGGATGCAGCCCCGCGGCCGCATATTCTGCGGCCGGCGCTGCGACGTCGAGCGCAACCGCATCGACCCGCCCGGCAAGTTGGTTGCGCGCCGCATTGAGAGCGGCGAGCGCCGCGAGCCCGGCACTGATCTCTACCAGCGTAATTCGGATGCCTGGTACACGGGCCACCAGCGCAAGGCCGGCTGCGCCGACGCCTGCGCCAAGTTCGGCGGCGCGATCGCCATCGCGGGCCGGTGTCGCGGCCGCGAGCAGAACGGCATCATGCCCGAAGCGGTGGCCGCGCCGCGGCTGCCACAGTCGCAGCCGGCCGCCGAGAATCGCATCATCGGTGAGATCGGACGGAATTGCGCCCAAGTTTCGCTCAGCCGGCATCGGAGCGAAGTTCACCAGCAAGGCCAGCCTCTTCCAGCAGGCGGCGGGCCGCACGCGCGTAATCGTCATCGACCAGCACGCGGCGCGGCAGAATCCCAAGCGAGCCTTCCAGCACGCTCATGTTCTGGTCCAGGACCAGATGCGGAATGCCGGCGCCGTCAAGCAGCGCCCCGACGGCGGATACCAGCACAGTATCGTTGGTGCGCAGGATTTCCTTCACAGCTACCGTCCCCTCGGACATTTTCTCTGTTGGGCCGATCCGAGCAGCGTCATTGCCCAGCCTGACCGGCAATCCATCCACAATCGTGTTTACCAGATCGCGCCCGGTCAAGCCGGCGATGACAGCATATTGGATGCCGCCAAAATCGGAAACCGGTCTCAGCGGCCGCGCCAACGCATCATGCGTGTTGGCGACGCTCGAACTCACCGCCGGGGACGATAGGACAGATTAGGCGAGCCGCTTGATCTCTCGCTGCCTCCGCGTAACCGTATCGAGCACGAGACTGCAGGCAATGGCAAGACAGGCGCACCATGTCGAGTCGGTCGGCTAAACAGGCGCGAAATCCACCCTGGCGACTGCGGTATCCTCGTTATAGCAGGGCACGAGAACGGCGATTCTGGAGCGCGAGCGCGTCGGGCGCAATTCTGGGGGAATCGACTTGGTCGGCTTCGCGCCGATGATGTGCTAGAATTGCCTGAACGGTGCCTATGGCCATACTTTGAAATTGTTGCCGCCGAAGAACCTATTGAATGATCGTCACGATTGCATTGACAAAATTCGCGCACTTGCTGCCAGCCATCGGTATTTCTATGCTTATGGCGCAGTCCGGAACCCACTGGGTGTGGGACGGATCTGTGCGGGCCGGCGGGGCATTCCATAGGAGACGTTCTGTTGGCCGTCATCGTTCCGTTTGAAGCTCACCAGCCCGCTTCGATCGATCATCTCTTCGATCTGATCTCCGGCGACATGGAGCGGGTGAACGCGACTATCCTGTCTCGCACCGGCTCCGATGTCACCATGATACCCGACGTCGCCAATCACCTGATCAATTCCGGTGGCAAGCGCCTGCGCCCGATGCTAACCCTCGCCATGGCGGTGTTGACCGGTTATCCGGGCGACGGCCACGTCAAGCTCGCGGCCGCGGTTGAATTCATACACACGGCGACGTTGCTTCACGACGACGTGGTCGATGAAAGCGACATGCGGCGCGGCAAGCTGGCGGCACGCATGCTGTGGGGCAATGAAGCCAGCGTCCTGGTGGGCGACTTCCTGCTCGGCCAAGCCTTCAAGATGATGGTGGAAGTCGGCTCGCTGCGGGCGCTGGAAATCCTCTCTTCGGCCGCCGCCGTGATCGCTGAGGGTGAGGTCATGCAGCTTTCGGTCGCCAAGAATACCGCCACCACGGAGGACGAGTACCTCGCCGTTATCCGCGCCAAGACGGCGGAGCTGTTTGCCGCCGCCTGCGAAGTCGGCCCGGTGATGGCAGGCAGGGCCAAGGCTGAACAGGCCGCCTGCCGTTCCTTTGGCATGAACCTCGGGATCGCCTTCCAACTGGTCGACGACGCGCTCGATTATGGTGGCAAGGCGGCCCGGCTTGGCAAGAATGTCGGCGACGATTTCCGGGAAGGCAAGATCACATTGCCGGTGGTGCTGGCGTTCCGCCGCGGCTCCGATAACGAGCGCACATTCTGGCAGCGAACCCTCGAGCGCGGCGAAATGGTCGAGGGCGATCTGGAGCAGGCCATTGCCCTGATGGCGAAGCACCGTGCCATCGAGGATACGGTGTCACGCGCACGCCACTATGGCGCCATGGCGAAGGATGCGCTGGCGCTCTTCGCCGCGGCGCCGATGAAGCAGGCGCTAGAGGAAGCGGTCGAATTTTCCATCAACCGGACGAATTGACGGAGCGCGTGTCGCGCGGTTCGTACCCGCGAGGGGCTCGAATCAAGTTGAACGAGTCTGGGGTTTGGACTGCGCCCTTGCAGGTCTTACCACCTTTGCGCGCTTCAACATGCCGTGATCGTTGGGCAGGGCGAGCTGCTGGTGCCTCTTGGCCTTCAATTCAGCATGTCGCGCATTCTCAGCATGTCGCGCATTCTCAGCATGTCGCGCATTCTCAGCATGGCGCGCATTCTCAGTATGGCGCGCATTCTCAGTATGGCGTGTATTCTCGGCATGTGGCGTATTCGGCTCGACGCGGTGAACGGCATATTCTTTGCCGTCTATCGGACCGACGTGCGGCGCGTCTCGATCGAGATATGGTCGTCCGATGCGAAGCTCTTTTTCGTGCGTATCGATCCACTTCCACAATTGCTCACTGGTAAGCCATCGCTCTGCACGTGTCCCTCCCTTTACGCTCACGATATCGGCCGCCAGCCCGTGGCCATAGCCGCCACGGAAGCTTCCGCCATGATATGACCGGTCGCTTTGAGCCTTCTGGCCTGCCGCGATCGTTTGCCGATAATCGTCACGAAATGCGCTCGTTATACCTGGCATGAAGCCGGCATCGTCGAGTGCGCGTAGGGCATGATAGAGCGTGACCCTGAAACTCGCGTCCATGCCACCGATCACATAATCGATCGGAGACATCCCGACCCTTGCGGCGGCTTTTGGATCCTTCCACGTGAAATCCTCGTCTACGAGCTTCGTGATCGTTTGGGTGATAATCTTGGTTTTGCCTTTCCGCTTAACCGCGACCTTTATCTCTTCCGGCACCTTGATCGTGTCGACTTTTCGCGTTCGCGCGTAGAGCGACCAGAGGTAGCGGTCGATGCAAATCTGCGCCACCATGCACTCGTCGACGGCATCAATCGCGCTCAAGTCAATCGAATTTGTCCCGACCGAATTGGTGCGGATTGAAGCCGTGGTTATATCTGCCTGAGCAAACGCCGTGCCGGCAAAAAGCAACATTCCGATGCTGCCGCATACGGAACCGTAGAGCGTCCGTACCAGACTCATCCCCCTCCCCCTACCCCTACTTACTTCAGGTCAACTATAAAAATACCTCAGCAAGCCACCGGCCTGAATGTGAGCGACTATGCGCGGAGAATCGCTCTAAGATGTCGCCAGTTTACTATGTGGGGGGATGAACCTGCGATGAACGAGCGCGCCCTCCAGGACCTTAGGGACACGTCGGAAAGCCTTAAGGGTGCCGAAGCTCCGGAACCCTAAACGCAGTTTTGTCGGAGTGGCTGCAGAAACCCTTGATCACCAGGTGGAATACGAACCTGGGAACGGCCAGCGCCAATAAGGCAGGCGATCGCGGGGACGTTCATAACGGGCTACGGCATCGAGACCGCGCCGCCGGAACTTGATGCCTCCTTGCGGCTCACCGCTCATGAGGACTATGAACTCCGTGCCCTTGCCGGTCTCCGAACTCAACGCCTCGTCAGAGATGATCAGCGAAGATCGTGGCGACCCCATCCCGGCGATGCGATCCAATACGTCCTGCGGAATGACGATCCGGTCGAGCGCTGCTTTCGCACCTGCCGGGTCGGCCAACGCCGGTTCGCTGTCTCGCCCACTCCGTCCGCGCGCGGAGCTGTGCGGCTCGGCCGTGCCGCCGTCTGCATATCCACTCTCCAAGGAGACCACGCTCCATCGCATGTCGTCGCCGGTGCGCTCCATGGCGGTGAAAACATGGGTGCCGATCGGCCGATCGGCATCCTCGATCGTGACGGGACTTTCCAGAATAGGCTGAAAGGCCTGCCGGACATAGAGCCGCTGGGTCTTGCGGCTGATGAACACCGATATGGGCTCGAGGTCGTGCGCCGCCTTACGGGCCGCCTCGGCTGCCGCCGCTCGTATGGTTTCTGCTTCGGCGGCGGCTTCGCGCGCAGACGCCGCTGCATCGAGCTTCGGCTGCACCTCGCCCTTGGCGGCGGCCAACTGCGCCTCAAGCTCGGCTAACCTCGCCGCGATCTTCGCCTTGGCCTCATCGGCCCGCTCCTTTGCGTCGGCTGACCCGGCGGAGCCGACCGCACCCTCGGCGGTCGCCAACTGCGCCTCGGCCCTGAGCTTCAGGTTTTCGGCCGCGCGCACCGGCACCATCGCCCGTGCGGCCTCCCGGGAGGCCGTCGCCGCCGCGAGTCTCACCTGATCGGCCTTCTTGGCCGCCTCCTCCGCTTCTGCGGGCCGAGCAGCGGCGGCAGCGACGGCCTCCGGCCTAGTCGAGAACAGTGCCGGATGGGCGATTGCGACGGGCGTCACGTCGGTCGGCGCCACAATTACACGCATACCGAGCCTGGTGACGTCGAACAGGCGTGCGGCGAAGTCATAGGGCATGCGGATGCAGCCATGCGACGCCGGATGTCCCGGCAGAGGTCCGCCGTGGAGTGCGATGCCCGACCAGGTGATGCGCTGCATGTGCGGCATGTAGGCATCGTCATAGAGGTTCGAATAGTGCTCGGCTTCTTTCTGGATGACGCTGAAGATACCGGCGGGCGTCTCGCGTCCCTTCTGGCCGCTCGACACGGGCGCTCGCAGGATCCAGCCGTTGGCGTCATAGACCGTGATCCGCTGGTTGCGCAGCGAAACGATGGCCATGACCGGTGCACCCGCGGCGCGCGATTCGACAGACGCCACCGCGTGCTCATTCCGAGTACTTGCTGCGGCGCCCGCATGATCGCCTGCCGCAATCACAGTAGCCCACCCCACAAAGGCAAGGCGCGCAGGCTTTGTCCAAGTCGGCTTGTGCTTCGGGTTGACTAAACAACAGGTCATGAACGTCGCATCCGATCAGCTAAGCACCAAGTGGAGAGAATTCATAACGCGATCCCAGCCGCCAAGTCCAATTCCTTTCGCAGAGACGGGCTCATCATGAACTGATCGGACCGAGCGACAGCTGATGATGTACATCCGAGGCCTTACGTCATGCCAGCGGGGGTTCGCGCGGAAACGCGAGGTTCCGGAGTGGGCTCCGTCCCGCACCGCGCCTAACAGAGCTTCGACCGTCGTGATCAGTGCTTTGCTTTCCGAAATCTGGAGCGAAGTATGATGCAAAAGCTGGGCCTCTACCTCGAAAAGGCGAGCAACCTGAAGGAACCAGTCTCGGATTTTCTCGCATCGGAGCCGCAGCCACCAACTTCCAAGGCAGTGATCCCGGTGATCGTCTAAAGTCAGGTGGCATTTGACCATGGTCTTCTCATCTGAGCCCCCGGGGGAGAGCCGCGGTTTCGAGCTCCCGTTTGAGCGTCGTCAGGTGATCGATCTGAAGGACCTGCATTTCCTCCATGATTTTGAGGAGCTTCTTTGACTGGTCCGCCCTTCCTCCGGCGCGTTTCAGTCCAGCTATTCTGGCCCGCTGGGCAGTTAGGCGCTCTTCTCCCGCCACGACGAACGTTTCTGCACGGGCAATCAATTGTTCAAGGACGGGTCGCGTGTGGCGGATCATGTCGAGAACTTCACGCAGGTTGGACCGGCTTGCTGATAACGCTTGCCGTTTGTTGCGGTTCCGGCATTAGATTAGACCAGATTCCGGTCGGACTCGACCACTGGTTCTCTAGAGGGAGGTGGCCCGGCTTGTCCGGCCACCTCAATCGTTTGTTCTTGCTTTGTTGCTTGGCCACCTGTCAGCCATTGCGGAGCAGGACAACAAGCTGAACGAGACGCAGAGCGATAACAAAATACAGAAATATTGCAGCAACTCGAAATCCAATGTGCCACTGCTGTTGGTTGAGTTGATGCAATCCATTGAGCTCATTCAGGACCCCAATCGCGAGCACGGCGTATCCGGAAAAATTCGACATCGAAAGTGCCGAACAGTTCGACGGCGGCAGCTTGTTTTATTGCCTACGTAGGTGCCCACAGCGATGATCACTGTCGCCATCAGAAGATTTCTGACGTGCTCGAATAAGCCTTTCAGGCCGCCTTCGTCGATCAGCCTTACCTTTGCAGGCTGACCCAGCTCGCGCATAGGCATCCTCCATCCGGCCCTGCGCCAGGAGCTGCCCCCTGCGGCGTGGCCCCCCACGGTCTGACCGCCCCTTATGGACGAAAACCACGGCTGCTCCAGCGCGGCAGTACACGCGGTGCCTGTCAACGTATGGTCCATGAGGCGCTGGAGCCGGTCCCCGGCTGGACTGGCTCGCCGGCATTTTCCGATCGGGGCTACCAATGCGGTGCTGATCGGCCTCCAACCCGCCGGAAAACGGCGGGGCGCAGCGGGAAGCCGCTACCACCACTTGGCGCGGTCGCGTACCTCGCGGCTCGCCTTCGAGGCTTCGTCCATTAGCGTGGCGGTATCGATGGCCGTGAGCTTGCCGCCGCGCTTGAGGATGCGGCCATCGATCATCACGGTATCCACATTCCAGGCCTGCGCGGAATCCACCAGCATGTAATACGGGTCGGTAAACGGCCCCATGTTGATGTCACGCGTATTCACCAGGATGAGGTCGGCGCGTTTACCCCGGGCGATCGAGCCGACGCGGTCGGCAAGCCCGAGCGAACGCGCGCCCTCGATGGTGGCGAGTTCGACGACGCGGCGCGCCGGCAGCTTGAATTCGTTCTCGGCGCGGCCATTCTCGATGTTCTGAACCACCTTCATGATCCCGAACATGTCGCAATTGCCGGTGAGCGGCGTGGTGTCCACCGAAAGGCCGAGGGCTACGCCGTTGTCGAGATATTCGAGGATTTTCGTGACCCCGAAGCCGATGCGGAGCTCCGAATAGGGCGAGACGCTGGCGACCGCGCCGACCGCAGCCATTGCCTTCATCTCCTCGGGCGAGGAGAAAATGCCGTGGACGATCTGCAGATCCTTGACCAGCAGGCCCTGCTTCTGCAGCGCCAGAACGTGGCCGCGGTCGTTGGTGGTCGAATTGAGATGGACCGAGATCGGAATGCCGAGCCTGCGCGCGGCATCGTGCTCCTTGCGGTAGACCGCCTCCGGGAGGGGGCGCAATTCGAACCTGCCGTCCGGCAGCCGGACCGGCACCTGCACGCCGCGCCAGCCGAGCCCCAGCGTGAGCAGGCCCTCGTTGGAGAAACTCGCCCAGTCGCGATGAAAGCGTTCGACATCGTCGGTGTTGATCGCCTCGGTAGGCGGCATGCGACGCGCCGGGCCGTAGCAGAAGCGCGCCCGGATGCCGGTTTCCTGCAATGCGCGGATGTCTTCCTCGGCATGCTGCGGCGTGATGATGTTATGGCACCAGTCGTGCACCGTGGTGATGCCGGAAAACAATGCCTCCGCGCACGACAGCAGCGTGCCGTAGTACATGTCGCGCGGACTGTAAACATTGCCCACCGCAGTGGTGGTCGGGAAATAGCCATGCTCCGGCTTGTTGCCGGACATGTTGCGCAGGAGCGTCGTCCACATATGCCAATGGGTGTCGACCAAGCCGGGCATCAGGATGAAGCCGCTGCCGTCGATCGACGGCACACCGGGCGCCGATAGAGCTGTGCCGACGTCGACGATCGTCCCGTTCTCCAAGCGCACGTCGCCATTGGGCAAGTCAGGCTCGCCCGGCGACATTGTGATCACATATGCGTTGCGGATAACCACATTGCTGCGGACCGGCAGGTCTGCGATCGACGCCGAAACGGCGCCTTGAGCCGGCAATGCGAGCGCGCCCGCCGCGCCGCATGCCGCTGCCGCACCAAGAAATCGACGACGGTTGATCGTATGTGAGCCGTTCATGAGTTCCTCCCGGCCGATGGCAACGGCCACTACGTTGAGATTGCAGAGTGCCGCCCCCGCTGCTTGCATCCTCCGCTCTCCGGCAAACGGGAAGAGAGGATAGCGGCTGCGGGACCCCGGTGCTCCGGTGATGCATTCTTGATAGCCGCAGATTGAACTTTCAAGGAGGCTTCCGTTGCCTTCGCGGGACGCCCCTTCGGCGGTCTCAAAGTGCCACTGACGAACAGGTGCTACACTGCTTCATCCTGGTAGTGGCGTTGCTGCTTGACCCTGGTGCCGTGCTGTTGCTTCTAGCAGCTACAAGGCGGTGAGGTTTGTCGTTCCATGTTTACCAAGTTGATCGGCGTTCTGCAGTCTCTGTTCCGGGCATTCGCTCGAAGGCGACATAAAGAGACCAACCGGAGCGAAACAGCAACCGACCCGGCAATGACCGGGGCAGTTGAAGGAAGGAAGGTAATGGCTACCGGGTTCGACATGAAGGCCGAAATTACGAAGCTGTCCGGGCGCATCATGGAACCGGTGACAGGCAAATTGACGGCAGAAGACGTGGACAATGTAGTCGGCCGGATCCGCGACACCTTCGAACAACTCAACGCCAAGCGCGCCAGTGCTGAGACCGACTTCGAAGTTATCGCCGTCACTGTCCTTGAGGCCATTAAGCCCAAGCTTAGCCACCTGGAGTTCGCGAGGGTTGTAGATCGGCTTAGAGGGGCAATGGCTGGGTTCTGTCAAAGTGATCGCGACAAAGCGCGAGCTGCCAAATGAGGCTCTGGTCAGTAACCACTCGACATACGTCCGATCTCTTCTGCGCCCTCAGCTATTTCAGTTAGTTCCTCGGCCTCTGCGATCCTAACAAGCGTCTCAGTCCCTTCGGCTACCCTCACCAAAGCGTTCGCAGACTGCATCGCCTCATACTCCGCCATTGACACGCGCACGAGCGTTGGCGCAACCCTGTAGCTTCCCCCAACTAATACCTCTACTGTTGTGCCTCCGACTAAGGTTTCGGACGCCGCAGGACCAACGAGGGCTAGAACTTCGGGTGCTATCAAAATGGCCCCGGCAACGATCGCTACCGCCGCGATGATCCCAACCATCAGCGTAAGATCCCGCATCATTGCGGCATCACGTGCGTTTGCAGAGGCGAAGTTGTTTGCCCAGGGTGTTAGGTTGAGAGACGTACGAGCACGCATGCGTTCAGCATGGGCTTCACGCAGCCGCTGTTTCATATCTTCGGGCAATCTCTTGACGTAATCCCTATATTTGTCTTTTTGCATCGTATGAATTTCATACAAAATGACGCCGTCGGCCAACGACGTTGAGCGTATGGTTGGTTTGAAGCAAATCCACGCAATTTCGCTATTTTGAACGCCATAGGGAAGTGGGTAAACAAGTTGGCCCCCTCGCGGCTTCCACGGTGCTCCCTTTACAGTCACAAAATCGGGGTTCAGCATCGGTGATTGATTGATGCTTTGCTCCTTGTAGTAGTCAGAGATAGCATTGCCGGTAATCGTGATCATTTCCTGGAGCTGAGTAACGCCATCGTTAGCCCTGTTCCATGGCTTAACCTCAATGATCCAAATTTGTGTAGCATTTGGAGCAATCCCAAAACCATCTGGCTTTCGGAAGCCCCCTTCTCGGCTGTAATTGGTCCGCGACCACCAGTTACGAAAATGAATGCGCATCGCATCCAGAACAGACTGAATGGTGGGATCGCCAAGCCTCGCGGTATCGGCCGTCTTATAGTCGAGCTGGCCCAATACAAACCCACCTGAAAAGGTATCTAAAAAAAATTTCCTAAAATAAAAATAGGCTGCGGTCTCCGCAAACTGCCATTCAAATACGCCCTGGACTGGCTGTTCTGAAGTCCGCTTTTCGTACCCAAGGCATAAACTGTCAGCAATCTCCAGAGCGTCAACCATTGCACCCTCCCATGCCACCGCATTATCGCTCACCTGATCAGAAGGACGTGTGATCTAGCTCACACTCAGGTTCCCTGGTGGTCAGATCAGCCCGTGGACGTTGGGTCAAGCCGATGCGGCCAGCACATTAAAAGAAAGCGAATTTCAACGCAGCTTACAGGAGACCTCGCTATGCTTTGGGGCTGTCCCGTTTGGCTTGCTGGTGGTCAAGGCAACGTACGGGACGCTGTCCAGGGGAAGGCATAGCTCAACAGATAGGGCTTGAACGTCCCGTAGGATCGCGTTGAATATGACCCATGCGCTCACCTCAGGTGAACCGCCAGTCCGCATGACTGCGATGCTGCGTTGCCGAAAGTTGGATGGGGCCGCAAATGAAATACATCTTAGCAACGGCGTTGCTTTGCACCGTAGCGTGGCCGTGCTGTGCCGCTCAAATTAACGCCGGGCAATCCTCGATCAGCATTGAGGGGCAGATCGAACTAAATGACGTAGAGGCCTTCAGGGCTGTTGCCAGCCGTATGACGGGCGCCACTGTCAATCTTAAATCCCCAGGCGGCCAAGTTGGAGCGGCGATTGCCATTGGCGAGCTAATCCGGATGATGGGCTATGGGACCAACGTCAAAGAGTTCTGTGCATCGGCTTGCGCACTGATTTGGCTGTCAGGCCACCCGCGCTATATGTCATCAACGGCACGAATTGGCTTTCATGCGGCCTACGACGCCACCAATCAGCAAGCTACCAGCAGCGGCAACGCGGTGGTTGGCGCGTATCTAAGTAAGCTTGGGCTTTCCTATAATGCCATAGCGTTCATGACGCAGGCACCGCCCAAGAACCTGACTTACATGACGCCCAACGATGCCAGGAAGTTTGGCATCGAGGTGACCGTAACCGACCGAGTCACGGGAGTCCCGCAACGGCCTGGCGTGGCTAATACCTCTGTTCAAAGGCTGGCGCCAGGTAAACCGGCCGCAGCGAAGGTCGTGCTCTACGAGGAGGATCAATCCAATCCCAACGGCACGCGGTTCGTCGGTTCTGCGCTATGGCATACGGACGAGCTTGCTCCCGCTCAGGGGCAATCACCCAAACTTGCCGTGCAAGCAGACATCGAAGTCCCGGCGCGCGAAATGACAGTTAAATTGATCTTGCGGCACAACGACGATAAGTCGCTGCCGGCCAGTCACGTCATCGAGATCAGGTTCACGCTGGCACGCGACTTTTCTCACGGCGGCATCGTCAACGTCCCAGGCCTGCTAATGAAGGAGGGGGAAACGACGCGCGGGGTTCCGCTCAACGGCGTCGCCATGAAGGTCACGACCAATTTCTTTATCATCGGCCTTTCGCAAATAGAGGCCGACAAGCAGCGCAACATCCAAATGATGCGAGAGCGATCGTGGATTGACGTTCCAATTGTCTATGGCGATGGCGGTCGCGCGATCCTCGCTATTGAGAAGAGCGCGCCGGGCGAGCGCGCTTTTTCAGTGCTTGAGCCGCCGACAGTAGAGCCGGCGCGCTGATACCGTCAAGAAGCAGCCTCGGTGGAAGGGATCGCCTTTCTCATATGCTTTTACTTTGTTCAACCGTAGGGATACATGCCTTTGATTTGGTAGTTTCACGAAACGGAGTTTCGAAGGAGCTCGGAGGAAAGCAGCGTAGACGTATGCGGGCACGCCGAAATAGTTGTAAAGTCGATTACTTCCAGACCAGGTGAGGCTTAAACACCTGTTTGTCAAAATCATATTTCGCAAAGGTTATTGCTGTCCTACGTCGCTGCCCAGGAGACCGGCACGCACCCACCATGACGGATGCTCGGCCGCAACACGCCGCGCCGCCGCCGAGGCTGCCCGCGCGCTGTCGAACAGACCGAAGCAAGCCGAACCGGAGCCCGACATGCGGGCGAGCCTGCATCCCGTAAGTCCCGCAATGACGCTGAACACATCCGCGATCGGCGGCGCGATCGCGATTGCGGCCGATTCGAGATCATTGCGCTGGGATGCGAGCCAGGCAAGCAGTGCGTCGCGGTCAGCTTCCTCGTTCATATGCCCTCGATTAAGCCAAAACCGCGTTGCTGCGACTTCCTCTCCCCAATCGAAATGGGCTGTTGCCGATTTCGATTGCTCCATCGAGTGGCCGAAACCCGCATATACGCGGTTTCGGCTCGAAGAGGGTTGGGTTGGAGGGTCGAGGAGTCTTGGCCTGATGGTGCCGCATCCCTCGACCCCCAGCCCCTCCCCACAATTGGGAGGGGAGGAGTTTGCGGCGCTGTTAGAATCTAAATCTGCGCCCACATCCGGCGTCTCATATCGCTCCCCGGGAGCAAGACCCAATGCTTTGAAGACCGGCCCGGTCGGCAGCGCGAAGCCGGGATGGACGATCAGGACGCCAAGCTTTGGCACAGCCAAGGGCGCCGACAGGATTTCGCCGATCCCCCGCATCACACGAGGCCGGGGATCCAGGCAGACCGGAACATCTGCGCCGGTAGCACGCGCCGCCTCCTGAACGCGCGCATCGTCGAGACGGAGCTGGTTGACCTTGACGATGAGTCGCAACGCTGCCGCCGCGTCGGCCGATCCGCCGCCGAGCCCAGCGCCTGACGGAAGCCGTTTGGTCAGCGCGAAGCGGCCGAGCGCGAGGCCTTCGATTCGCCCGGCGAGTTCACGGACGGCGCGCAATACCAGATTTTCAGTCAGCGGTCCGGCTACCGCCGCCATCGGTCCCGCCACCTTGAGTTCCAGCGGCGCGCCGGGCCAGAAGGTCAGACGATCGCCGAACGACGCGAACGCCACGAGACTTTCAAGTTCGTGGAAACCGTCGGCGCGGCGGCCGAGGATACGCAGGGTCAGATTGATCTTCGCGGGCGCGATAGCGGCTTCAGATTCGATCAAATCTGAAGCCGCAACTGCCTCATCCGCCGTCGCCGACACGCTTCTTCTGCTTGTCGGCGTCGGCCGAGTTCGACTTCTCCTCCTGGAGGCCGATCTTGAGCTTTTGTTCGATTTTCGCCAGCTCATCGTCCTCGGGCTTGAGGTCTCGCGCATGGGACCACTGGAACTTTGCTTCCAGCATGCGATCGACTTTCCAGTATACGTCACCCAGGTGGTCGTTGATGGTCGGGTCGACCGGCTTGAGTTCGACCGCGCGCTCCAGGTTCTTCACCGCCTCTTCGTAATTGCCAAGCCGGTAGTAGGCCCAGCCCAGCGAGTCGACGATGTAGCCGTCATCGGGCCGCTGCTCGACCGATCGCTTGATCATGCTCATGCCCTCGTCGAGATGGACGCCCTGGTCGATCCACGAATAACCAAGATAGTTGAGCACGTGCGGTTGGTCGGGAAACAGCTCCAGCGCGCGTTTGAAGTCGGTTTCCGCCTTTGCCCATTGCTTGGCACGCTCGAAACAGATGCCGCGGAAGTAGTAAAGCGTCCAGTTTGCCTTTGCGGGACTTGTCAGCAATCGGATCGACTTGCCATAACTGTCCGCGCAGCCGTCATATTGCTTACGCTCGCGCTGGATGTTGGCGAGCGCAATGATCGCCTCCATGTCGTCAGGCTTGTTGGCGATCAACTTTTCGAGATGCTTTTTGGCCTCCTCAGTGCGATCCAGAGCATCGAGATCGATGGCGAGCTGGATTTCGGCATTGCGCTTGAGGGGCGATAAGGCAGGTACGCGCTCGTAGGTCTTGATTGCGAGTTCCGGCTTCTTCATCGCCTCGTAAAGATCCGCAAGCGAAATCTGCGCCAGCGCGTGACTGGGCTCAAGGTAAAGGGCAAGCTGCAGATAGGCGAGCCCGCGGTTAGCGAGGCTCATTTCCTCCTCGCGTCGACCGAGCGCGGCACCGAGACCATAAAGCACTTCGGCGGCACCAGCTTGCGCCGTCTCGACCATGCGGGGAAGCGGCATGTCCTTTTTGAGGAGTGCCAGCCCATCCACCGTGAGCGGATAACGCGGCAGCTGCTTGTCATATTCTTCATAGATTTTCGTTGCCTCGTCGCGCGACCCGTTGCGCGACAAGAAGCCCGCGTAAAACTGCATGATCCGCAGTGCAGTGGGATCGAGCTTGAAAGCATGCTCGAATCGCTTGCTGGCTTCCTTTTTGTTATTGGCGAGATCAAAGATCAGGCCGGCATGCATGTCCTTGAAGATGCCGTACCACTCCGGGCCATTGAGCTTGTCGATAGTTTCAATCGCGCCTTTAATGTCATTGGCGCCGAATGCGCTCCACGCCGCCAAGAGCGTGCCGGTGAGATCGTTGATGGGCCCATGCATGGCCTGGCTGAAGTGCGCGCGGGCATCTTTCCATTGTTTCTGCTTGAGCGAGCGCACGCCAAGCACGAGATGCACGTTACGATTGTTACGATCAAGCTGCACCAACCGATCGGCAAGTCGGACCGCTTCGTCAATATCCCCACCCGCCAGTACCGAATAGAATGTCAGTTCCAGCAATTCCGGATTGCGCTGATCGGCTTTGAGCGCCGCTCGATAGTAGGTAGCGGCGGCGTCCGGATCGCGATCCAGATTGGCCTGGCGTGCCGCAAGATAGCTCCCGGCAGGGGTGAAACGGACGGCGGGGGTTGGAGACTGCGCCGCCATGGCTCCGGGAGCCGTCCAAAAGGCCGCGGCTGCGATCACGATGAAGATTCGGTGCGGTAATATTTTCACGGGTCGCTGCTCTCCGATGGGGGTCATGGTCGACGCCGGCCCGATGACCAACCGGCGTCAGCTAACCTCTAACATTCGACGGGCGACATGAACACCTTGCAAATGCGCCGCAAGGTCACGGCCGCAAGGTCATTAGCGCGCCATCGCTTCGTTTGCCACATCGCTACGGTCTGTTTGACGGCGGAATTGTGGCCACGGAGAAATATAACACATCGTCACATGTTCTGATAGTTGGGACCGCCACCGCCCTCCGGCGCGACCCAGTTGATGTTGCCATTCGGATCCTTGATGTCGCAGGTTTTGCAGTGGACGCAATTCTGGGCGTTGATGACGTAGCTTGGGACCCCGCCCTGCTCCACCCATTCATACACGCCAGCCGGGCAGTAGCGGACGGAGGGGCCGGCATAGACATCATGTTCGGACGCCTTTTGCAGGGCCGGATCCGCGACCCGCAGGTGAACCGGCTGATCTTCCTCGTGATTCGTATTCGACAGAAAAACCGACGAGAGCCGGTCGAAGGTAAGCTTGCCGTCCGGCTTTGGATAGGAAATCGGGCGACATTGCGCTGCAGGTCTGAGACACGCGCTGTCGGGCTTGCCGTGCCGGAGCGTGCCGAACAGTGAAAAACCCAGACTGTTGGCCCACATGTCAGCGCCGGCGCAACCGATTCCCAGCACCGTTCCGAGCTTCGACCACAGCGGCTTTGCGTTGCGCACTTCCCATAGATCCGAGCCAAGCGCCGAACTGCGCCAGGACGCCTCATAATTGCTTAATTCATCGTTGGCTCGCCCGGCCGCGAGCGCTTGGGCTGCGTATTCCGCGGCCAGCATGCCGGAGCGCATGGCATTGTGAGTTCCCTTGATGCGTGGCACGTTGAGGAATCCCGCGCCGTCACCAATCAGCGCGCCACCCGGAAACACGAGTTTGGGCACCGACTGCCAGCCACCTTCGGCGATGGCTCTCGCGCCGTAGCCGATGCGCTTGCCGCCCGCGAAGGTGTCGCGGACGAGCGGATGCAACTTGAAGCGCTGGAATTCATCGAACGGCGACAGATACGGATTCTCGTAGTTCAGGTGAACCACGAAGCCGACCGACACGAGGCGTTCGGCATAATGATAGAGAAACGAGCCGCCGCCGGTGCGATTATCGAGCGGCCAGCCGAAGGTGTGCTGGACCAGGCCGGGCCGGTGGCGCTCCGGCGCGACCTCCCACAGCTCCTTGAGGCCGATACCGAATTTTGGCGGCTCGCGATCGCGATCAAGGCCAAAGCGAGCAATGAGCGCCTTGGTCAGATGGCCCCGCGCGCCTTCGGCGAACAAAGTATATTTGCCGCGCAGCTCCATGCCGCGGGTGAACGAATCCTTGAGTTCGCCGTTGCGGCCAATGCCCATATCGCCGGTCGCGATGCCGACGACCTCGCCGCGATCCCCAAACAGCACTTCGGCGACGGCAAAGCCCGGGTAGATTTCCACACCCGCGGCTTCCGCCTTGGTGGCAAGCCAGCGGCACACATTGCCGAGCGAGACGATGAAATTGCCGTGATTGTTCATCAGCGGCGGCATCAGCACGTTGGGCAGGCGCAGCGCCGCGCCGGGACCGAGCATGTAGAAGCGATCGTCAGCGACCGCGGTCTTGATCGGCGTGTCCTCGCTGCGCCAATGGGGCAGCAAGGCGTCGAGCCCCGACGGATCAATCACGGCGCCGGACATGATGTGGGCGCCCACCTCCGACCCTTTTTCCACCACCACGACGGAAATATCAGGCGACAGCTGTTTCAACCGGATCGCTGCCGCAAGCCCGGATGGCCCGGCACCGACGATCACCACGTCGAACTCCATCGATTCGCGGGCGGGCATATCCATCGTGATCTCCGTCGCAGTCCGCGCTTGGCGCAAGGCGCGGTTGTTCCATGTTTGCTCAACTGCCGCAATTGCTATGCAGGAAATGTGCTATCTCTCCGCCCATGAGCATCAAGCGCGCGCCCAACATGCAGGCACTTCTCGCCTTCTATATGGAGGCGGGTGTCGATGCAGTGCTGGACGAGACTCCTGTCAACCGGTTTGTCGCGGAGGGGCCGCAGCCGCGCAACCCACCGGCGCCCATTGATGATCCCGAGCTTGAACCAGCGGAGACGCGACCACCAACGCGATCGCCGCTCAACCGCACAGGCGAAAACGCGGCCAATTCGCGGTCGCGCACCCTGCCTGCCAGCCTCGACGCACCGCCGACACCGGATGCCGCCATCATGGCGGCGCGAGATGCTGCCAGAGCTGCCGCCAGACTTGACGCCCTGTGCTCCATCCTTGAGCGTTTCGAGGGCTGCGGGTTACGCTTCACGGCGAAGCGGCTGGTATTCGCCGACGGCAACCCACAAGCCAGGGTGATGTTCGTGGGTGAAGCCCCCGGCCGCGAAGAGGATATCGAAGGCTTGCCGTTCGTGGGGCGGTCGGGCCAGTTGCTCGACCGCATGATGGCGGCGATCGGGCTCAATCGCGCGAGCGCCTATATTGCCAATGTCATTCCGTGGCGTCCGCCCGGCAATCGCACGCCAACACCACAGGAAAGCCAGATCTGCCTACCCTTTATTAAGCGCCAGATAGAGCTCGCAAACCCCGATGTCCTGGTTTGCCTCGGTGGACCGTCCGCCGCTGCGCTGCTCGGCGTAACTGAGGGCATCCGCAGGTCGCGCGGCCGCTGGCACACCTATCACACCGGCACCCGCGAAATTCGCGCCATTGCGACGTTCCACCCCGCCTATCTGCTGCGCACGCCGCTGGAGAAGCGCTTCGCGTGGCGAGATTTTCTGGCGATCCAGAAGGCGTTGGATTCAGATGACAGATGACAGGCAAAAGCGAACTGTCATCTGTCATCTGCCGTCGGCCGCGCCACGCCCCAACCGATGCGCAACAGCGGCAGGCGCCCTTGCACCATGCGCTCGAAGGCGCGCGGCACATCCGCCACGAGGCCGGGAAAGCGCACCGCAATCTCGGCCGGCACTTGCGCACGGGTGTCGTCATTAGGCCACACTACGACAGCACCCTTGCGGCGGACGTCGGCTGCTGTGACCCACGGTGTGCGCTCGGGCGTTGCATCGAGATAGAGGCTCGGCCGCGTCGGCGCACCGAGAGCAACGAGCGCCGCAGTGCGCGGTTCTCCGGCCACAATGGCGAGCGCGGCGCCGGTGCGACGCTCGAAGCTCTCCGCAAAGAAGCGACCCATTGCGGCGGCAGGCCATGCGACCTCGGTGTCGGCGACTCCGAGCCATGGCAGGACGACGATCGTGGCGGCTACGCTGAGCGGCGGCGCGGCCAACAGCAGGGACCACACTGTCGCGACCAGGCGCGCCCGATGCCACGGAATGGAATTGCCGGCCAGCACCACGATCGCGAGGCTCGACAACACCACATAGGGGGCGAGATTTCCGAGCGTGTATCGCTCCGCAGACAGGCCGGCGAACAGCACCGCCATGAGCGCCGGCACGATGGCGAAGAAATAGACGAAACGCCGCCCGAACGGATCCGTAAAGCTGCGCACGAATACCGGTACCTTCTCCTCCGAGCGGACACGCCATTTGCTTCCGAGCGCGACCAGCACCGCGAGGCCGGTATGGCTGAGCACCAGCAATTCCACAAAATCAAGCAAACCGCTCAGATAGGAATCGCTCGCACTTTCGAACAGATTTAACGCGGGCGGAAATTTGTCGCCCGCCAGATCGAGCCAGATGAGATGGGGAAACAGCACCGCCACGATCACGGTGCTAGCGAGCCACGGGTCGGCGGATCGCAGCGATCGGCGGCCGCGCCGCGTCGCCGCCACGAAAATGACGATCGCAAAAACCAAGACGAGGCCCGCATATGTGGTCAGCAGCAGCAGACCGAGCTGCAGCGCAAGCAGGAACCAGCCAACGCGCCGCCGCTCGCCGACCGCGCGCCAGAGGTTGACAATTGCAAAGACCGTGAACGGGATCGCCAAGATCGCAGGCCCGAACTCGGGTGTCGGCGCCGCAAAGGCGAAAACGCCGGCCATCAGCAGGATGGCGAAGACGGCGTGGTGGATTCCCACGATGGCGCGCGCGAGCGTAAACACACCGTAATAGGCGATTACGACGCAGGCCTGCGCGAGCAGATACACACCCGGGGCGCCGGCGATGTCGAAGGCAATTTCTGCCATCCAGAAAGCGAGCGGCGGACCAAAGGAACTGCCAAGCTGAAATTCATGACCGACTGCAAGCACGAACGGCAACCGGCCCGGCGGCGATGAATAGAAGAGCGATGGCACCACCCACCACAACGCCGCCTGGGCGAGTGTTGCCGCCCAGAAGATCAGCCGTGGCTGCGAACGCAGCAACTCAACAATGAGGGAGGTGTGGAGCATCAGCGGCCGATCTTGCGGAGAAACAGGCTGAATCCGCCCAAGAAGCAGGTGAATCTTACATTGTCACGCCCCACCATCCGCGGCACCATGGCTAGTGCTCCAATCGCAATGACGTGGTTATTGGATCGCTCGCCTTTCGCGCGCGATGACATGCGCCTTGAAGCATCTACTGCCGGACAAATCCTAAGCGCGCGGGGGCTCAGGGCGCAAGCAGATCGTCGACGAGATCGTCAGCAAAACCGTCTGCGATTTCACCACGTTCGCCATAGGCAGCGGCGACCGGCGCGAAGCTGCGGCGATGATGCACCGTGGGCCCGAGCGCGGCAAGCGCGCGGCAGTGCTCCGGCACGGCATATCCCATATGCCGTTCGAATCCGTAGCCCGGATGGGCTGCCCCGATCTGCATCATCAGGCGATCGCGCACCACCTTGGCGACAATCGAAGCCGCTGCGATCGACACCACCAGCGCATCGCCCGAAACCACGGCCTCGCAGTCACAGCCTGCATCGATGCGGTCAATGCCGTCCACGAATACGAGCCGGGGGCGGACTGTCAGCGCCGCAACCGCTCGGGCGAGCGCCCATAGCGACGCGCGCCGGATGTTGTCACGATCAATGCGGGTCGGCGAGCCAACGGCGACGCCGACCTCGGAGGTCGCGAAAATGCGCTCATAGAGCTTCTCGCGTTCGACCGCGGCGAGTTTCTTGGAATCGTTGAGACCACGTGGGATATGTTTGGGGTCAAGGATCACGGCCGCGGCCACCACAGGCCCTGCCAGCGGCCCCCGCCCCGCCTCGTCGCAACCCGCCACCGGGAATACGCCTCGCTTGATTGCCGCACGCTCACGCGCAAAGGTTGGCCGGACGGGTGGCTCATCCAAAGGCAGCCGCGGCGCCGCGGATCGAGCCGGGCATTCACGGCCAACCGCGCCGCGACCGGCGGAATTGCGATTACCGGAATTACGACTCATGGCATGATCGTGCCGAAGCCAATCCAGAGTCGCAAGCACGCATTCGCGCGACGTTTTAAATTCGAATCAAATGCGGTGTCATTCCGGGGCGCCGCAAACGCGGCGAACCTCGAATCCACAACCACTGGCTAAGGGATATGGATCCCGGCCTCGCCACCTGACGGTGGCGCCCCGGAATGACTAAATCCACGTTTGTCAATGGCCGCAACGCGAAGCGAGGTTTTATTGATTCGTCGCCGAGACGCCGGCCGGCAGCGCAGGGGACGGGCCGGACTGGTGCGCGGCCGCCCTCGCGTGCGTCGAGACGGCTGCGAGCACCCTGGCGATGGTGGCAGAGTGCAACTGCTCCGCCTTTTCTATATTGAAATGCGTGACGCCCGGCGCGTGAGCCAAATCGACATTTTCCAGCACGCCGTGGAACCCGGCCGCCGGGATAATCTGCCCGTGCCACAGGCTGTTTGACTGGAAATAGTTGACCGCTCGCCCGACATTGGCCTGCACTGGCGCAGATTCGACCGGGCCGAAGGTGACCAGCAGCGCGACCGGCACCTGGGCATTGCCGAGGCGCTGCGCCATCGTAATGGCGGCATCCGCCCCAAGGGAATGCCCGATGATGATGATCGGCCCGCGGGAGCCGCGGCGCCATTTTGCGATCGCCGACTGGGCAAGCGATTCAACGTCGGCGTGGCTGTGCACTTCGCCCACGACCCCACGAGCCCGCAGCTTCGTTTGCAGGAAGTCCATCCCGCTTGAAAATATGTCAGCAAGACCTTTGAGCAGATAAAGCTGATAAGGGCGATTTCCGCCGCTCTTTCCAATCTCCTTGGCGATGGCGCAGTCAAAGGCTGATCCGGCCAAAATGCCGACCGCGATCATCAGCGGCACCGCATGCTTCGCTATCATTGCCCAACCCCCTCGCCCATACCCTGGCGGACGCGCCGTTCTAGCGTGCTTCGGCGATTTGTGAAGCCCGAATTCCAGTTGGCCACGATTTTTTCCGATATGTGTTGTGCATGGGACAGCCGGATTGCCGTGGATTTTGGCAGGATTGCACCTAGGCATCAGTTCGCGTCATGGGGGGACCGCTCGGACTGGTTTCCGCCGCTTCGTGTCGCGTGTCTGAGGAACGGGCTGTTCGCCTTCCGCCAGTCGGTGTTCCGCTCGCTCACGGAGATCGCATTCGGCGCTCCATAACTTTCCGCCCCGCCATTTCGATCGAATCTCGGCTTCGATTGCTTGGCCCGCTATAGGCGTTTTTTCTTCGGCTATGTGCGTTCGGCGAATTCCCGGCCGACACGTCTATGCGCGCGCCGCAATCATGGTGGGTTCTGGCTTGCTCGAACGCCGGCTCGGCCGTGAGCGGGCGAGCAAAATCCAATCGGGCTGAGGCGACGTCTGTTGAAAAGGGCCGGATCAAAACGCCTTGAAAGTGATAATCGTCTTGGTGTCGAGAATGCCCGGGATCGGCTGGACCTTTTCGGTGACAAAATGCCCGATATCGGTGCCCTGTTCGACATAGAATTTCACCAGCAGATCGAAGTCGCCGGCGGTCGAATAAATCTCGGACGCGATTTCCGCATCAGCAAGCGCATTGGCCACCGCATAGGCTTTGCCGAGGTGGCACTTGATTTGAACGAAAAATGGGATCACGCATTTCTCCTTGGCACCCGCGCCCGCAATCCAGCAAAATCGCACAGTGTTGACAAGTCGGTTGAACCGGTTGCGGGAGCGTGCAGCCGTTTGACCGATACCCATTTTCGTCGTGGTATAGTTCCGACCGGCGATCTAGGATTTGTCAGGGCTTGGCAAATCGCGGGCGTTTACGTTTTCGACCTCGCAGTGCGCAGGTAGGGACCCGGGCATGCACATTCAATTTGTCGGTAGCGGTGACGCGTTCGGATCCGGGGGCCGGTTCAACACCTGCATTCATGTGGTAAGTAGCGGGATGAATTTCCTGATCGATTGCGGCGCCACGTCGCTGGTTGCGATGAATCGGCTCGGCATCGACCGCAACGCGATCGATCTGATCATCCTTACTCATTATCACGCCGACCATTGTGGTGGGGTTCCGTTCTTCATCCTTGACGCCCAGTTCGTGTCAAGGCGCACGCACCCGCTCACTATCGCGGGGCCGCGCCCTGTCAAGGAATGGTTCTCGCGCCTGATGGAGACGGCCTTTGCGGGATCGTTGCGTTCGGTGAAGAAGTTCGAGGTAGCGCTCGTCGAGCTCGCGCCGGACCGTCCGTGGCACTTCAAGAACGCTGAAATTCGGTCCGCCCAGGTACGTCACGGCGCGCCACCGGAATCCTACCACGGTTATCGTATAACGATCGACGGCAAGGTGCTCGCCTTTAGCGGCGATACCGAATGGACCGACAGCATGATCGAGCTTGGGCGCGATGCCGATCTGTTCGTGTCTGAGGCCTATGTGTACGACAAGCCGGTGCAGATGCACCTTGCCTACCGTCAACTGGTCGAAAAGCTGCCACTGATCCGGCCGAAACGCCTCATTCTCACCCACATGAGCGACGATATGCTTGGTCGCGGCGACGCCATTGCACACGAGACCGCGCGGGACGGGCTGATCGTCAAAATTTGAACCGGCGCCGCACGCAGTCGTAGCCCGGATGGAGTCGCCGCTCTTGGCGGTCGCATAATCCGGGAACGGCCGTACTGCTTCCGCGACGCTGCCAAACTTGTAGGATGGGATGAGCGTAGCGAAACCCATCTTGCCCAACGGCGAGATTCCGATGGGTTTCGCTGCGCTCAACCATCCAACAAGCCAGTGCATCGTTTCAATCGAGCCGGATCCCGGCGTCGCGGATCACCTTGGTCCACCTATCGAATTCGGATTTGATGAACTTGTCGGTTGCGGCAACCGGCATCTGCATCAAGGCGCCACCGCTTTTTTTGAACGGCTCCTTGAGTTCGGCCGCCGCCGTTCGTGTCTCCTCTCGCAGGAACGCGAGAATCTCAGGGGGTGTGCGAGCCGGCGCGAACAGACCGATCCAGGATTCTATGCTGAGGCCCGCAACTCCGGCCTCTGTCATTGTCGGCAGATCGGGCATCGTCGGGTAGCGCTTCGGCGCGAGCAGCGCAATGCCGCGCACCTTCTGCGCGGCGATATACGGCAAAGATGCGGCAGCCGAATCGAACAACAGATCGACTCGGCCGGCGATCAGATCGGGATAAGCGGCCTGGGCGCTGCGGTAGGGCACTTCCACCATGGTGGTACCGGTCAGCTTCATAAAGGCAGCGGCGACGATCTGCTGCCCGCTGCCCGAGCCCGGATGGGCAATCGTGAGCTTTCCCGGGCTCTGGCGTCCATAGCTGATGATTTCGGCAAGATCCTTCTGCGGCAGGGTGTTGCGGGCCGCCATCACGTATGGAAACGTATAGACGATTGCCACCGGGGCGAAGTCATCGGGCTCGTAGGGAACTTTCTGGTAGAGCGCGAAATTGAATACGAGATTGCTGAGCCCGCCCACCACCAGCGTGTAACCATCAGCCGCCGCGGCCGCCGCGGCCTGCGTGCCGACCAGCGTTCCGGCGCCGGTACGATTTTCAACAAAAAAAGTTTGGCCAGTCAGCTCAGTCAACTTGCTGGCCAGCAGGCGGCCGATGATGTCATATGCGCCGCCTGGACCGATCGGCACGATGATCCTGACGGGATGATCCGGGTAGGTCTGCGCACGGGCGCTTTCCGGTGAGGCTTGCATCAGGGCGGCAAGCGACGCAACCACAGACATGGTGCAGGAAAATGACAGTTTGCGGAACGGCACGGAACTTCTCGGCTCGCTTTTACTCCCCCGCTTCACCATATCCGGCTCGAAGGTCGGGCGGAACCGGGCAGACCGCATAGCCGCTGCGTCTCCGCGGTGCGCCGAGGGCTTTTCCATAAGTTGGTGCTCGCGGAAAGTCCCGCCGCCTCGACCTTCTCCCCGCAACGAGAGAGGGAGCTGCGCGCCGCGGTGATTCCACCTTGTCTGATCGCGCGACGCGGATTGCGCCGCTTGGCCGAAGGGGTATCCTGCTTGTTTCCGGCTTGGAGCACTGCATGTGGCCCCGTGTGAGTGCGCTTGGTTTGTTGATGGTCTTGACGGCGGCGTTGCCTGCGCGCGGGCAAACCGTGTCCGGATTTCCAGCCAAGCAAGTCAAATTCATCATTCCGTTCCCGGGCGGCGGCATCAACGACGTACTCGCGCGTATCGCGGCCGATAGGCTGACCGCCAAGTGGGGCCAGGCTATCGTGGTCGAAAACAAGACTGGCGCCGGTGGCAATATCGGGGCGGACTTCGCCGCCCAGGCCGAGCCCGACGGCCACACCCTGCTCATCGCGCCGCCGGGTCCGCTCGCCATCAACCAGAGTCTGTATCGGCAGCTGTCGTATCGGCCCGAAGATTTTGTCCCCGTCACCGTGCTGGCGGCGGTGACCAACCTGATCATCGTGCGGCCCGAGATCGGGGTGAATTCGGTTACGGATTTGATCGCATTTGCCAGGCAGAATCCCGGCAAGGTCACCTATGGATCGCAGGGCAACGGCTCAACGCCGCACCTCACCGGCAGCATGTTCATGAACATGACGGGAATCCGTATGATTCACGTCCCATATCGGGGCGAAAATCTCGTCATCAATGACATGCTGGGCGGTCACATCGATGTCTTCTTCGGCAACATAGCGCCGGTGCTGCCCCATTACCGCGACGGCAAGCTTAAGGTGCTGGCGGTTGCCGACGTTAAGCGGGCGGCATCGATCCCGGATGTCCCGACCGCCGCCGAGGCGGGAATGCCCGGCTTTGTCTCCACGTCCTGGTTCGCAGTGGCGGGCCCGCCCAAAATGGTGCCGGCGCTCGCGCAGCGGCTTGCCGCGGATTTTGCCGACGTGCTGAACAGGCCGGACGTGCAGACGAAATTTCGATCGGTTGGCGCCGAACCGGTCGGCACAACCCCGGCCGAAACCGCGTCGTTCATTGCGGCCGAAACGGCACGCTGGCGCGAGGTCATCAACAGGAACAATATCGCGATCGAATGAGCGCCGCGCTCAGGACGAGCGATTTCTGTTTCGGAGCCCTATGGAACAACTCGACCTGCGCCTCTATGCCATCGTGGACCCGGAAAATACCGGCGGCCATGATCTCGTCGATCTCGCCCGCGCAGTCGCGGCCGGCGGCGCGACGGTGGTGCAATTGCGCGACAAGGTGAACGGCACCGCTCACATGATTGCCGAGGCGCGCGCCTTGAAAGCTGCGCTGGTGTCGTTCGGCGTTCCGCTGATCGTCAATGACCGGGTCGATGTGGCACTGGAGGCGGAGGCAGACGGCGTACATGTCGGCCAGGAGGATATGGCTGTCATAGAAGCACGTGAGCGATTGGGGCATGGGCCTTTCATGGGCCTGTCGATCCGCACGGCCGAGCAGGCCGCAGCGGCACCGCTTGCACTTCTGGATTACGTCGGTATCGGCGGCGTCTACACCACCCAGTCGAAGACCAGCGGCAAACCCCCTATCGGCCTCGACGGGCTTCGCGGGGTCATTCAGGTCCTGCGCGGCCGCATCGGCAACTTCCCGTCCTGCGGCATTGCCGGCATCACGGCGGCAAATGCCGAGCCGGTGATCGCGGCCGGCGCCGACGGCGTCTGCGTGATCTCCGCGCTGTCCCACAGCCCGGACCCTCAAGCTGCTGCCCGAGAGCTGCGCGCCGTTATCGATGCTGCGCTTAAGGCACACGCCCCCAAGGTACCGGCCGTAGGAGCACATGGCCACGCGCCAGAGCCGACGCCATGAAAGGCACCATCAGCACGCCGATCGCCGTCACCATTGCGGGGTCGGATTCGAGCGGCGGCGCCGGTATTCAGGCGGACCTGAAAACGTTCTCCGCACTCGGTGTCTATGGAGCGTCGGTTATCACCGCCCTCACGGCCCAGAACACCAAGGCCGTTACCGCCATTCACGAGATTCCGCCCGCTTTCGTCGCCGCACAGATGGATGCGGTGTTTTCCGACCTCAATGTCGACGCCGTCAAGATCGGAATGCTCTGCAATGCGGAGATTGTCGCTGCGGTAGCGGCGGGGCTTGAGCTTCACAATGTGACGAATGTGGTGCTCGACCCCGTCATGGTAGCAACGTCGGGGCACCTGCTGCTCGCGCCTGATGCGATCCGGCTGCTGCGAGACCGGCTTCTGCCGCATGCCCTGGTGATCACGCCGAACCTGCCCGAAGCGGCGGCGCTGCTGGACGCCCCGCAGGCGGTGGACGAAAACGAGATGCTCCGACAGGCCGATCGCCTGATCGCTCTCGGCGCCAACGCGGTGCTGATGAAAGGCGGCCATGCAGGTGGCGCGGAAAGCATCGACGTGCTCGTCACCGCCCCGGCCTCGATCCGCCTGATCGGAGACCGCATCGAAACCCAGAACACCCACGGCACCGGCTGCACGCTTTCCGCCGCGATTGCCGCCGGTCTCGCACGGGGCCGCGGGCTCACCGAAGCCGTGCGCGAGGCCAAGGAATATATCACCTCGGCGATTGCGGCGGCCGATCGACTGACGATCGGGAACGGACCCGGGCCGGTGCATCATTTTCACCGGTGGTGGTGAAGCCAGGAATGCCACTGTCTCGCGTCGAGCATGGAACCCCTGATCGGGTTTGCGTTTTCGTATGGGCCCGGCGAGACCTGCTCATGAAACCGACCTCCGATCCGCAAAGACATTGGTGGTGGATATCTCGCTCAAGAGATTTGTTTCGCTGAATCGACCATGTGAATGAAAACATTACTGTTTTACAAACAGTGGACAGCCGAAAGTAGAATCGGACCGGCACGAATTGAATTTTCGGTTGTTGTGCATCGCAGCATGAGCGGCCATATAAGGGGTCGCCGTATCGCCGTTCAAAAGGAATGAATCAATACTCACCTTTGCTTCCATAGTTCCGGCCCTGGCCCGCCGTCGTCAGCGGCAAGCCGATGCGCGTCCGCCGCGCCGCATTCGCGTGCCGGGGTACGAACCTGCGCCCAACCGTCTGACCGAGGTCTACCAATTCGGGTCCAATCCCGGCGCGCTGCGGATGTTCACATATGTTCCGGCACGGTCCAAATCCGCGCTGGTGGTGGTACTGCACGGCGCTATGCAAACAGCGGCGAGCTACGATTTGGGGGCGGGCTGGTCGACATTGGCAGATCGCTACGGCTTCGCGCTCCTGCTTCCGCAGCAGCGTATTTCCAACAATCCGAAAAGAGCCTTCAACTGGTTTCTTCCCGGCGACATCATGCGGGGGAAAGGCGAGGCGCTCTCAATCCGGCAGATGATCGAGACTATGGTCATCGCGCATCGTATCGACAGCAGACGCGTGTTTGTCACGGGCCTCTCGGCCGGCGGAGCGATGGCCTGCGTGATGCTCGCCACGTATCCGGAGGTGTTCGCGGGCGGCGCGGTGATCGCCGGCCTGCCTTACGGCGTGGCAACGAATGTCAAACAGGCGCTCGACGCCATGGTGCACGTGCAGGCCGGTTCGGCGCAGGAATGGGGTGATCTGGTGCGAGGCGCATCGCAGCACCGGGGGCCATGGCCACGCATATCAGTGTGGCACGGAAGCGCGGATACGGTGGTCAACCCGGAGAATGCTGATCAGATCGTAAATCAATGGATCAACGTGCATGGCCTTGGTCACGCACCGACGCGGGTGGAAACGGTCGACGGATATCCGCGCCAAGTGTGGCGTAATCGCGTGGGCAACGATGTCATCGAGTCGTACACGATTCTTGACATGGCGCATGGGGCACCGTTGGCGATCGGCGGCTCCGGCGAACACTCCGGCATCCCCGGCCCCTTCTTGCTGGAAGTCGGCATTTCATCGTCGTATCACATTGCAAAATTCTGGGGCCTGACCAAACGTCCGCGCACTCTTGCCTGGATATTTTCCGGTTGGCCCCGCAGTTGAGAGGCGCTGCGGCGCCAGCTCTCAGGCGTCGTGCCGGGAAGCTTGTCACGCCGAAAACCGGGAGCGGACACCGACTAGTCCCGCGTTTTTGACTTGCGATCATATGCGTTGTCATTGCGTATATGATCGGCTCCGTGGTATCGATCTACTGGTCGCCGCCGACGCGGCGGGGTACTCGGATCATCGCCTGCGTGGAACGGCGGATAGTTCCCACAAAAAAGGAGATTGGCCATGATCCCCTCGCGTTCCGGCTGGCCCGCGCCTGCGCGTTGGCTGCTCCTCGGCGCATTGGCCCTCATGGGCTCCTTGATCGGTGGTTCATCGTCCGCCCATGCACAACCCAGCCCGGCGCAGGTCACCATCCTTTACGATGCCTTTGGCACCACCTCCACGATGACGAAGGACTGGGGCTTTTCCGCGCTTATCGAGTATGGCGGCAAGCGCATCCTGTTCGACACCGGCAACAATGCGGAAATCTTTGCGCACAATGTCGCGGCCAAGGACATTGATCTTACCAAGCTCGACTTTGCCGTCGTCTCCCATCGTCACGGCGACCACACCAGCGGATTAAACCACCTGCTGAAGGTCAACCCGGCGGTGACGATCTACGCCCCACAGGAAAACTTCGGCGTATTTGGCACGGCGCTTCCAGGCACCTTCTATCGGCGCAATGAATCGCTCTCGACGGACATGCGGTATTTCGACGGAAAACCGCCGGAGACGCTTCGTTTTGGGAGCCCGTGGCCTGGCGCCAATTTCAGTTGGGTGACAAAAACCACCGAAGTGGCGCCGGGGTTCTACCTGATCCTGTTGAACGGCACCTGGGGCGTGGACCTGGAAGTGAAGGAAATTTCACTGGCGATCGACACGCCCGATGGAATTGTTCTCATCGTCGGGTGCAGTCATCCCATGATCGAAAAAATCGTCGAGGCGGCACAGAGCGCAACCAACAAGCCGATCCATCTCGTGTTGGGCGGCACGCATTTGTTGCCGGCAAACGACGCCCAGATCAGGAACATCGCCCTGTCATTGCGCGACAACCTGAATGTGCGTTTCATCGCCCCGGCGCACTGTACCGGCGAACCCGCTTTTGCGATTTTGAAGGAGAGTTTCGGTGACCGCTACATCTACGCCGGGCTCGGCACGACTGTGCTGCTCGGTCCCAAAGTCACGATCAGGGCGGAAGCCGGGCAAGCCGAAAAGCACGCGATGGATGCGGAAGACTTGCGCAACTATCGCGAAGCGATGACGCGGGAGGTTATTCCCCCTTGATGTTGGCCGCTTTGATAATGGGCCACCATTTGTCGATCTCCACCTTCTGCGAACCCCGCCGTGATTGCCACTGCGCAGAGAAGTGTTCTCATATCTGGCATCCCGGGGCCGTGACGGCCTTCCATGCGCCGTGTCCTCTCCCGCGTCGCGGCCGATTTGTCCCGGCCACCCGATTATTCTTGCTCTGTGCCTTAACGTTCTGGTCGGCAGTATAAGCCGGCGACGACACCGATCGGTGATTCGAAGCGATCGAAATCCGCTGCAGGGAGGTTACAACGCTCGCCTCGGGGCACGGAAGAGGCGAATCCTCAATTCTTGAGCATGGACCTGAGGCGCGTTGTCGTCCGTCCCTCCGTTGTCTCCTCCGCGGCTCGACCTGATTAGCCAAGTCTTTGAGCCAAACCGCAGCGGCCGTTTAGCCAGGCCGCTCGACCTTCCGCCGACGGCACAAAATGGGGCCATATACGAGCCCCATTCCCAAAAAGGCGGCCGCCCAGGCAAAAGCGGCGATGTGGAGCAGAAACTCGCTCCAGCCCGGCTGAAGCGCTGCCCAAATCCGGAACAGGGCCGCCAGCACCGCAGCGGCATAGATCAGCTGCGTCGGGAAAGATGCGGTGAGTTCGTGGCCCGTGTGCCCCAGCGTCGCCCGCGTCATGACGGCAAGCGTCATAATGCCGAAAGCCCCAGCAGTCCAAGCATGAATCCCAGCGGTTGCCGGGATCATGCCGACAGCGGCAAGCGCGAGAAGCGCAAATCCCAGTGGCACGAAGGCAAAGCCCACGTGCAAGACGGTGACCAGCGGTTCGCGAAGTGTGCGGTCGCCGGCCCACCGGAACAGTCTCGCGACCTGTAGCACCGCACCGAGGGCCAGCGCAGCGGCCGTCACACCCCGATCGGGAAGGCTGATCCAGACGAGCAGGGCGAGGGTGGCAACAGCGATTGCCACCACATCAAAGCGGCCGAACGGCACGGGCAATCGCCCCGGGTTCTCGCGCGCAAGCCAATTGCGCGTGAAGCTCGGAATGATGCGTCCGCCAATGAGCATGAGAAGGGTAACCACCGCGGCAATTCCCAGCCGGATGGAATAGTCCGCCGACCCGAAAAAATGCGCCTCGGCATGAAACGCAATGTTCGCGAGCGCGAGCAGGGCGACGATGGCGACGACCTTGACGTTGCGCCAGTTTCGTCCGGCGATTATCTCGCGTGCTGTCGCGCCGGCGACACAAATGAGAAACGAGGCGTCGACAATCGCCGCGGGAAGCCAGCCGATCAGTCCCGATACGGAGATCGCCACCCGACCCGCAAACCATACTGCAAGCAAAACGAAAAGCGGCGCGCCCTGGATAAGCAGGCGTCCGGTCCAGTTTGGAATCGCGGTCAGAAGAAATCCCGTCATGACCGCGCTGAGATAGCCGTAGAGCATCTCATGGAAGTGCCAATCGCGAGGCGCAACCGCGGTCGGAAGCACGATCTCTCCAAAGAAGACCGGCAGCCAGACCAAGACAGCCGCGCCGCTGTAGATTGCTCCGAAAAGGAAGAACGGTCTGAAGCCATAGGAAAGGATGGCGGGACCGTCGTATTGGCGCAGGCGGGGGATGGAAGCCATCGGTGCAGTTGAACTCGGGGGTGCGCAGCAGGTATACGCGTTGTGCGCAATTCGCCCTTCAGGGGAATGCATGGACTCGTTGTGCTCTTAACTCGAATATCGATAGGTCGATAGCGTGTTCTTACGGGTGTCGATCGGCAGGAGCAAAGTTCTTCTGCATCGCTTTCGTTCGAATTGGTTCGCTCAGGGAGATGGCAAATGTTTGCGCGACTCCGCGGAAAGATCGGCGAGTGGTACATCCTGGGCATCGGGCTCTGCGCCGTTGCGGGCGGTCTGTTCATTATCTCGGCGTCGACGCCGAGTGCGGCACCGCCCCCTGTCGAGCGGCACCAGGAATCGCAGGGAGGCCAACCGGCGCGAACCGTCGCGGCTTCGCCGCCGCCGGCATCTGCCAAACCGGCCGCATCCCCGCAGTCCTCGACGGCGATAGCATCGGCGGCGCAGGCCGACGCATCCATGCCCGTCCAACCGGCTGCCGACGTTACGAAGGCCACGCAGGCGCCCGAACCCGCGACCCACGAGCACAACATGCAAAACATGGCTGCATCGGCGCCGTCGTCGTCCGCGACGACCGGCCAGGCACCGCCGTCTGCTTCGAGTGGCACTGCGGTCGCGGACGGAGATGCGGCGGCCGGCCGCCTGGTGTTTCGCAAGTGTCAGGCCTGCCATTCGATGGAGCCCGGCAAGAACCTCCTCGGACCGTCGCTTGCCGGGATCATAGGCCGGAAGGCCGGCGGCGAAGCCGGCTACAGCTACTCGCCCGCGATGACGCAGGCGGGCATCGTCTGGGACGCCAAAACCCTGGATTCGTATCTCGCCGATCCGGCAACGACGATACCAGGAAACAAGATGCCTTTCCCCGGTCTGAAGACGGAGCACGACCGCAAGGACGTCATCGCATTCCTCACTTCCTCAGCCGGCGCGCAAACGTCCCCGGCAGCGTCGAGCGCTTCCCAACAGCCGCCATCGGCACCGCCGGCCGCATCCACGCAACAGGCACCCGGCGGGCCCAGCCAGGTGCCGCAAAGCGCCGGCACGGACGTCGGCTACATCCCGGACGCGAGGTACACGCTGCGTTCGGGCATCGCCGAAGGACGGATGGTCTACCTTGGGGTGGGCGGTGCAATCGACGGCAAGGTCAATCCCGTCCTGACGGCCGCCGAGGGGCAGGTCGTGCAGCTGACGCTCATCAACGGAGAGGGCGCAGAACACGACATCGTCTTCCCGGACCAGGACACCAGATCGCCCCGCGTCACGGGGAAAGGAGCCAGCACGACCATCGCGTTCCGAGCCGCAAGATCCGGCGACTTCATATATTTCTGCAGCGTTCCCGGGCACCAGCTGGCCGGCATGCAGGGTCAATTCATCGTCACGCAGCGTCCGGCCCCGCAAGCGTTGGTGGAGGCCGACATCTCACGCGAAGCAACCGATCTGCCGCCGCCCGTCGGCAAGCGCGAGCCGCAGACGGTCCGCGTCGATCTTCTCAGTATCGAGGTCGAGGGCCGGCTCGCCGAGGGCACGACCTTCGGCTACTGGACCTTCAACGGCAAGGTGCCGGGTCCCTTCATCAGAGTGCGCGTCGGCGACACCATCGACATCCATCTCAAGAATTTGGCCGACAGCTCGATGATCCACTCGGTCGATTTCCGCGCCGCGACAGGACCGGGCGGCGGCGCGGCCGCGCTGCAGGTCGATCCCGGCAAGGAGAAATCGATGACGTGGAAGGCCTTGGTGCCCGGCCTCTATGTCTACCACTGCGCCACCCCGATGGTCTCCGAACACATCGCCAACGGCATGTACGGAATGATACTCGTCGAGCCCGAAGGCGGCTTGCCGCCTGTCGATCGCGAGTTCTACGTGATGCAGGGGGAAATCTACACCGACATTCCCTACGGTCAACACGGCAGCGCCGAGTTCAGCGTCGAGAAACTTCTGAACGAGCACCCCGAATATTTCGTGTTCAACGGGTCGGTCGGCGCGCTGACGAAGCTGCATCCGCTCCGTGCTAAGGTCGGTGAGACCGCCCGCATTTTCTTTGGCGTCGGAGGTCCGAACTACACGTCATCGTTCCACGTGATCGGGCAGATTTTCGACAAGGTCTATACGCTGGGCGGCCTGCGCACGCCCCCGCTCGAAGGAATACAGACCGTCACGGTGCCGGCGGGCGGCGCAGTGATCACCGACTTCAAGGTGAGCGTGCCCGGCAACTACACGCTCGTCGACCATGCGCTGGCTCGTGCTGAGCGCGGACTGCTTGGGATATTGAGCGCGGAAGGAGCGCCAAATCCGGATATCTATAACGGGCAGGTGATGCCCGGAATGGGGCATTGACCACGGGGGCTGGGTTGGTTCACGTCGCTCGCATACCCTGCGACGGGGATCATCCGTCCATAGTGCCGCCGTTGCCTCAGTCGAGATCGGGAAATCCGCTCTAGACGCACGCTTCAGACAAGCTGACGGGATTTGAGCATTGATCAAGTCATAACGTTGGAGCGGCCGCACGAGCGGTGTCGTGACAGATCGCCCGTTGTAGGGGCGACCCTTGTGGTCGCCCCATTCGTCGCATGCGGCAGCAGGGCGACCACAAGGGTCGCCCCTACATCATCCTTGCCTCGGCACGAGTCCATTGTTGTCGCTTTCGTGGCGATCCGATCATTTCAGACTGGCTGAAGCGAGCCACTAGGCCCCCGCAGCGCGACCGGCCTCGGCCATTGCGATCGCGTGGGCTTCGTCAGACGACGTGATGCACCCACACTCCAGGCTCGACATACACCCCGAAGTTCTGTTCCAAGGAGATGCAGATCGGAGACAACGCTCCGGCCACTGCCACAAAGCCCGACTTCTCGAACGTCATCCCGGTCCATTTTGACCACTGACCGACCGAACCAACGATGGTCATCGCGTAAGGTGCGATCTTCACGATTCGGCCACCGACCCGCACATGGGTGCGCAGCCACGCATCATGCGGCAAGCCATCGGCGCGCGGCTCATCCAGATATTCGCGCATCGACTTGAATGGCTGGAGATGTTTCTCGCTTGGTCGCACGGGTGCAAACAAGTCCGCAAAGCCGCGCGTGCGGGTGTTGGCTTTCATGGCCTCCAGCATCCATCGCGAATGTCCCCGGCTTCGCGCTTGCGGGAGAAGGCTGATTTCCAGGGCACTGACGGCGGTGGGATTGCGGTGGACATGCAGGTCTTCGTGCGCCCATCGGATCACTTCATCCCAGCCTCCGTCCGGAAGCTCCTCGCGACCGGGAAAGTTGAAGGCGAACGGCACGCTGAAGCCGCGCGCCACCACTTCGTCGCCGTCGATGCCGATGAGCACGAAGTCGAGGTACTGGTCCAGAAACGGCGGTGAGAAGTAGAGGCGTGCGACCTCGTCGTGCAGCATGTATTCCGGCCAGATTGACGGACCGAAATTGTCCGAAAAGATCACCGGTCTCAGGTCGGGTCGCTCTCGAAGGGTGAAGACTTGCAGTGGCATCGCCGGCCATCCCTCGGCAAATTTGAAACACGTTGAACGCGGGGGCGTCGAGTCTATCAAAACACCATTTTTGATAGTTGGCGTGGTGCGCACGGAGGCAAGCGGCGGCCCCATCGCTTGTAAGTTCCCGCCATACGGGTAATCTTCGCGCCGAGGAACTGACCGCGATACCGAAAGGGACGAGCCGTGGGGGCCAAGCGCCGCATCGACGTGATGCTGTCGAGCACCTTCCGCGACCTGGAGCAGCATCGCGAGGCGGTCATCGCCGCCATGAACGGCTTGCAGCTTACCCCTCTCGCGCAGGAGTTCGATGCCGCTCTTCCCGTCTCCGAACTCATCAAGGCTTCGCTCGACAAGATCGAGGCCGCTGATGTCCATGTCGGACTGATCGGCTCACGCTACGGGCAGCGGCCGGAGTGCGCGCAACCCTCATCGCTTGTCATTGGCGGAGTTGGAATATCGCCGCGCGGCCGAACGCAAGCTGCCTCGCCTGATGTTCATCATGGCGGATGATCATGCGCTGACGCTGGCTGACCTCAAGCGCAGCCGACGAGGGTGATGAAGCGGTATTATGGCGCAAAACCCGGAAGACTTCTAACGCCGCCGTGCCCACCTTGTGGGCATGACTAGAGCATTCAGACCCTACGCGAACCATCAGGCCGTCACCTTCGTGATGCACTTGCACGCCGACATTGGCGGCAAGATCGCCGAGAACAAGCGGCAGGCCGCCAAGCTTGCTGAGGAGGCGGCCCACATCGAAGCCGTGATCCGCATGTTCGATCCGGCCTTCGACATGAAGCGGATTCCGCCAGGCGCCGCAACAAGGCGAACCCCCTGGTTGAAGCATGGCACCCTGTTCCGCCACGCCATGGACGTGCTCAGGACCACGACAGAACCGCTCACGACGCGCCAGATCGCGGAGGCCATCATTGCGCCCGCGGGATCAAGGACGCGACCAGCAGGCAAATCCTGGACGTGGCGGCTGGGATACAGAAGGCGTTGACGCATCGCGAAGGCAAGGTTGTGGAGCGCGTTGGGGAAGGCTCGCCTATGCGTTGGCGGATTGTCAGTTAGTCGAAGTGCTTCTGTTTCAAGAAGCCATCCTTAATCGCCTGCCTAATTCCGTCTTCGATAAGAGATTTTGCAACGTCCGTATAGCTAGTCCCATGCGTTCCCTGCCGCGCCAAAGTCTCTAAATAGTCCCAGGTCACCTTTGCCAAGGTGATCGGTCTGCGTTCTGTATCAGCCATCCGCCGATGAGCTTAGAGCAAAAAGGAGTCGTTTTCGATACTTTTTCGACTCTAATTCGTAATTGGTTAACCTATCAATGCCATTGTCAGGTCACCAAATGGCGGAAGCCGATCCGCTGGCGCAGATCGGCTTCCAGTTTTGGCTTAGGCGGGGGACCCCGGTAGACAGCCGGCGTCACCCCGCTCCTGCTTTCCAGAGGCGTCCCCCCAGAGGAAAACACGGTAAACCCTCAAGGTAAAAAACTACTTAAGGCTCAAGGTAAAAATCGGATTAACCAGTCCGTCGCTTCGTTGCACGTGAACGTGCCGTTGCCAGTAGCCGCAGAAATCGACGCTCTGCTTTGACGCCATTGCCAGACCCGCCAAGCGGTTCACCTGTTCGCCATTCGATAGTCGCCGGCAATCTTCCCGCAATGACGCCTCTTGGTCCGAACGCGCTGGCGCGTTCCTGAAGCGCAAGCTACGCGAATGCGAGGTAACCTATGTTGAACTCGCAACGCGGCTCAAAAAGCACGGCTTCAAGGACGAAACGGAAGCCTCGATTACGAACAAGCTGAAACGCGGGACGTTCTTAGCGACGTTTATGCTAGCGTGCCTTGCTGCGCTCGAATTGGAAGGGGTGAGTTTGGAGAACATCTAGCCCGGACGAGGCCGAGGGATGGGAACGTCGGCGGGCTGCGGTTTGTCTTGCTTGAACGGCGGAAGGATGAAACCGCCGAACATGGCCGAAGCCAATTTGAAGGTCTGTCGTTGGGCGTTTCCGACCATTTGACCACTTGCCGTTGCCGGTAGCAGCACTTCGGCAAAGTGATCCGGAGCGAAGTTGCGGACGTAAATCTCGCACGTTCCGCCATTGGAACTTAGGTTCATTAGTGGAGTAGCGACCTTGCCGGAATAGATCACCTCATCAGAGACCATCCCTGACGTTCTAAAGTTGACGACAATCTCCGCTTCGACATTGATTACTGACGACGCCCCAAAATTGGAGACGCGACAAAGCCATGCATACGATGGCTCATCTTTGAACGTTTCAATCGGACTTCCCGGCGACATAGGGTAGGATATGAATGTGCCGCCAGCCACAATGCCGGGATGATAGAGCCTTAGTTCAAGCATCTTGTTCTGCGGCAGTACTGTCGGCAGTTGAGCGATCTCGCAATTGATTTGAACGAAATTGTCGAACGGTGCCAACTCTGCGCTCTGCAATTCGCCGCTTTGTTGCGCTTTTGTCGGCTGGAAGTACCAGGCAGCTCCGATGCCGAAGATGACGATACCAAGAGACATCAGAAAGACGGGACCCAACACAGCGCGACGCCTCTTCTGTTCGTGCAGGGAGAGCGCTCCTACCACGACAATAGTCATCAGAAAAACGATGATGCCACCCCAGAACAGGATCGCTGACCATGTTGGGCCAAGGTGCAAGTATTCAGGAGCCGCCATCATGGCGACACCGAAGGCGGGACCGGCAATCCAGCCGGCCCAGATCGCAATGTGGCGGTCGATGTTGAGCATGGGGGCCACCCGGGATAAACGCGGCCGACGCCTAGCGCAAGCTGCCTGGCGCGCAATAATACCGTTGAAGGGCGGCGGCCGCGCTCGTAGGCAAAGACCGGATCGCGGTCCGTGATGCACTGCTGATGTCGTGGGACAGCTCACTCCGAAATTTAATGCCGAAAGATTACGGGCATCGTAGCAGGTCTTACGGGCGAAGTGATTTGAAACAAAATGCGTGGTGCAACGTGTGAAACAAAACGCTTGACATCAGAGGAATAGTCCTATATTATTTTCCGCCTGACTCCTATCGAAAATGCGATGGTTGGTGCTGAATGATTAATGCGGCCTTACTTTCTGTGCTGGCGGTTCCCGAGGATTTCCCTGTTCCGGACGATGAATTCCCTGATCGCGCAAAAACATTCCCTGTTACCGGAGGAACAGGGAAACTGCCGCAAGGCAATAAATTCGCCTGACGACCGGCCCCCAACACCCCGGCCAGGAGGCCGCAACCGTGCGAAATTTTCAAAAATTCCCTGTTATTTTCCCTGTTCTCAGGGAACTCGGTGCCCGGCGCGGTCGGGCCCTCACGGCGGTGCCAGGCGTTACTGCGCCCTCATGTCTGCGCTTGGCGCCGCCGTTCTCGTCCGGTTTGCTGACATCTGCGCACGAGAGGCGTGAACAGCTGGAAAAATCCGACTCCAACACGTCAAAGGCGCACCGCCCTCACCCAGCCTCCGCCCTGATCTGCGCCCGCAGCGCGTCGATGAGCGTGAGCGCGCCCTTGCGCTCCACGTGCCAGAACGTCCAGCCGTTGCAAGCCTCCAGGCCCTGCGCCAGCGCGCCGATGCGATGGATCGAGCCGACAGCATCGCCCAGCGCAATGGCGCCGTCGGCGCGCACCAGCGCCTTGTGGCGGCGCTTGGCGTCGAACAGGTCGGCGCCGGGCGCGATCATGCCGCGCTCGATCAGTGCCGAGAATGGCACGCGCGGCGCCTCGCGGGCGGTCTGGAACGGCGCGAGCGAAGGCGCCGGCAGCGCTTGCACCGCAGCGATGCGGCGCTCCGCCGCTTGCCTGTAAGTCTCGTCGCGCTCGATGCCGATGAAGCGGCGGCCGAGGCGCTTTGCCACGGCGCCGGTGGTGCCGGTGCCGCAGAACGGGTCGAGCACCAGGTCGTCGGGACGCGATGACGACAGGATCACGCGGGCGAGCAATGCCTCCGGCTTCTGGGTCGGATGCAGCTTCTTGTTGTCGCGGCCCTTGAGGCGCTCCTCGCCGGTGCATAGCGCAAGGGTCCAGTCGGAGCGGACCTGAATGTCCTCATTGCCGGCCTTGAGGGCTTCGTAGTTGAAGGTGTACTGGCGCGCCGCGGCACCGCGCGATGCCCAGATCAAGGTCTCGTGCGCATTGGTGAAGCGCCGCCCGCGAAAGTTCGGCATCGGATTGGACTTGCGCCAGATCACGTCGTTGAGGATCCAGAAGCCGAGGTTCTGCAATATCGCGCCGACCCGGAAGATGTTGTGATAGGAGCCGATCACCCACAGCGTGGCATTCGGCCTCATCACGCGTCGGCACGAGGCGAGCCAGGCACGGGTGAAATCGTCGTAGGCGGCGAAGTTCGAGAACTTGTCCCAGTCGTCGTCGACGGCGTCGACACGCGAATCGTCGGGGCGCTTGAGGTCGCCCTGCAGCTGCAGATTATAAGGCGGATCGGCGAACACCAGATCGACCGAAGCAGCCGGCAGTTTCGCCAGCTCGGCGACGCAGTCGCCCCGCAAGATCTGCGTCGATGGGGATGGCTGCTCGATCGCTGGAATCAAGCGGGGCGCCCTGCTGGACGCCCCGCTGCGCGGCATGACCATGATTCAGGACTCTGACTCTGGCAACGCGGTCGGCAACGCGGGACCTAAACATCCGACAGGTCAGGAGCGTGAAGGCTCAAGGTAAAAATCGACTTAAGGTACATGGTAAAAATCGGATTAACCTCAACGATGCCTTGCTCGAGCGAATTTCGATCAGCTGGTTCAGCGTTCTTGAATTTCCAGTCGTATGCAGCGTCATTCCGGGGCGCCGCGAAGCGGCGAGCCCGGAATCCATGACCAATGACCGAGGATTATAGATTCCGGGCTCGCCACCTTTGGTGGCGCCCCGGAATGACCGCGCGGCGCGCTCTGGCGCAGTAACTTCCTCGTCACCATATTGCGGCTGATTGGCGGTTCAGGGTGCGTCAAATTGGTGCTATGACGGGTACTGGATCGGACACCCGGCAAATTTTGCCCGGGCTTCGACGCGAGTTAAAGCGCAGCGAAAACCGGGCGATGGAGCGCAACAATGCGTTTGGACGAATCCGAGCAGAGCGACAATATCGAGGATCGCCGCGGTGAATCGGGCGGCGGCTTCGGCGGTGGCGGTTTCGGCCTCCCGATCGGTGGCGGCGGTCTCGGGATCGGCACCATCGTGGTGCTGGGCCTGATCGGCTGGGCGCTCGGCATCGATCCGCGCATTCTGATCGGCGGCGCCGAAATTTTGTCCGGCGGCTCGCACGTCCAGCAGCCGATGCCGGGCGGGCAGGCGCGGCGCACCGGCAAGCCGAGCGACGATATCGGCAGATTCGTCTCCACGGTCCTCGGCAACATCGACGCAGAGTGGACCGACATCTTCCAGCGCGACGGCAAGACCTATCGCAAGCCGGTGCTTGTCCTCTACCAGGGCCAGACCCAGGCGGCGTGCGGCGGCGTCGCGCAAAGCGCCATGGGGCCGTTCTACTGTCCGCAGGACCAGAAGGTCTATCTGGACACCTCGTTCTTCCGCGAGATCGAGAGCCGCTTCCGCGGCTGCGAGGGCAAGGCCTGCGAGTTTTCGCAAGCCTATGTGATCGCCCACGAGGTCGGTCATCACGTGCAGAACCTTTTGCGGATCCTTCCGGAGGTGCAGCGGCGGCAACAGGGCATGAGCCGCCCTGAGGCGAATCACCTTCAGGTGCAGGTCGAACTGCAGGCCGATTGCTTCTCGGGGATATGGGCGAAACACGAGAACGACCGCCTCCGGAGAGAGGGTAAGCCGCCTCTCGTCGAAGCAGGCGATATCGAAGCGGCGCTGCAGACGGCCTCCGCGATCGGCGACGACACCCTGCAGCGCAAGGCAACCGGACGCGTGGTGCCGGACAGCTTTACTCACGGCAGCTCGGAGCAGCGCCAGCGCTGGTTCAACACCGGCTATCGGGAAGGCAGCGTCGCGGCTTGCAACACGTTCAGGGCGGCGAACCTTTGATCCCGCCATGCCCGGCATCGACGAGAGCAAGAAGTTCATTCCGCTGCATATCGCGGTGCTTACCGTATCGGACACCCGCTCGGTCGAGGACGACAAGTCGGGCGCTACGCTTGTCGAGCGTATCGGCAAGGCCGGTCACACGGCGGCCGCGCGCGCGATCGTTACCGATGACGTCGATAAGATTCGCGCCCAGGTGAAGGCCTGGATCGCAGACCCTGCCATCGACGTCATTATCACCACCGGGGGTACTGGGTTCACCGGACGCGACGTGACTCCCGAAGCGGTGGAGCCGCTGTTCGAAAAGCGCATGGACGGATTTTCGACACTGTTCCTGATGGTGAGCTACGGCAAGATCGGCACGTCAGCGATCCAGACCCGCGCCACTGCGGGTGTCGCTGGATCGACCTACATTTTCTGCCTGCCTGGTTCGCCGGGGGCCTGCAAGGACGCGTGGGACGATATTCTGGTGCACCAACTCGATTACCGCTATCGACCGTGCAATTTCGTCGAGATCATGCCGCGACTCGACGAGCACCTGCGGCGCACCAAGGCGCAGCGCGCGATGGTGTAGCGGGACAACGGCCCATCAGCGTGCGCGTATCGCGTAGGATGGGTTGAGCGATAGCGAAACCCGTCAGCTGCCGCTCGATGCACCGCACCACGCTGCGTTTCGCCTTCGCTCAACCTATCCTGCACAGCATCGATTGCGCTTACCGCCGCGCGCCGCTGCGCAGCATCAGGATGCGCCTGCGACCCAAGCGAGCCAGCAGGTCCGCCTCGGGGTCAACCACCGTTTCGCGATGGCCGCCGATCTTGTTGTAGAGCCTGGTGTCGATCAGAAGTCCCTGATCAGGATGCGGCCGCCCGAACAGACCGAACTTGAGCAATAATAGCGCTTCGAAGACCATCGGATAGGCGGACCGCGCCGATATCGATTTGCGGTACACGGCGGCCGTTCGAGGTGCATCGGAAAACTCCGCTTCGTCGATGAAGCGGGCGGTCTCGTCGAGCCAGGTCGCGTCGAGCACGGTTCCGGCACGCAGGAACATCAGCCATGGCGAACGCGCTGCCACAGCTGCTGCCTTGAGCCGGCCGCCGCGTGGCGCAGATGAAGCCATCACCACACAGCCGGCCGCATCCGCAACCTCTAGCGTCCCATCGGTCGACCCGCCGTCCGCAACCATCACCTCGCGCACGATGCCGCTCATGGCGCCTGATACAAGCATGGCCAGCGTCGGCACCAGCAGGCGTTCGCTATTCAATGTTGGAATAATCACGGTGAGCATTGAGGGAGCGATTCATAGGCCCTGGCCCCCGGCCTATCCCAGTCGTGGATTGGACAGCGGGAACGCTCGCTGTAGCACCCCGTCCCATTTTCCGGAGACAGGAAAATTGAGCACTCCAGCGTGAAATAGCAGCATGTGGATAAATTCTATCTGGCGGCCACTGCGCCCTTTGCAAAGTTGTTCTTGTTTTGTTCGATATTTCACGTTATAACACCGTCCATGTCGCGCCAAAGTTCAGTTCGCCACCGCCCGCCGGATCCGGACCCGTCGCATTTCGGTCCGGCGGGCGAGATCCGGGAGGATGCCGAGCCTCGCCTTGACTTGGCCGCTCATGCAAGTGTCGCCTTGGCTCGGAGGCACGGGCGCGGTGCGCACACAAACGCTTCCGGCAGGTTCGAGCCACAGGTCGCGGTCCCGTTCGACGACGGCTGGCAATCAATCGAGGACCTGCCGCCATTCAAGACCGAAGTCACGATCGACACCGCCCGCAAGGTGATCGCCCGCAATACGTCACCGGATATTCCGTTCGATCGATCGATCAACCCCTACCGCGGCTGTGAACACGGCTGCATCTACTGCTTTGCGCGTCCCACCCACGCGTATCTGGGCCTGTCGCCGGGCCTGGACTTCGAATCCAAGCTCTTCATGAAGCCCGACGCGCCTGAGATCCTTGAGCGCGAGTTGTCGACGCGCAGTTACTCACCGCGAACCATCGCGATCGGCACCAACACCGACCCGTACCAGCCGATCGAGCGGCGGTACACGATCATGCGCCGCATCCTGGAGGTGCTGGAGCGTGCCGGACACCCAGTCGGCATTGTGACCAAATCGAACCTCGTGACCCGCGACATCGACATTCTCTCGCGCATGGCGAGCCGAAAGCTGGTGCGGGTCGGCATTTCTGTGACCTCGCTCGACGCGGGGCTTGCCCGCATCATGGAGCCGCGTGCCCCGACGCCGGCGCGCCGGCTTGACGCGTTACGCGAGCTTGCCGCCGCCGGGATTCCGACCTCGGCGATGGTCGCCCCCATCATTCCGGCCATCAACGACGCGGAGATTGAGCGTATTCTGGAGGCTGCAGTCGCCTGCGGGGTGGAAGCGGCGGGCTACGTCCTGCTGCGACTGCCGCTGGAGGTGCGCGACCTGTTCCGCGAGTGGCTGCAGGCCAATTTCCCCGACCGCGAGCGCCACGTCTTCGCACTGATCCGCCAGACGCGGGGCGGCAAGGATTATGACTCGACCTTCGGCAAGCGCATGACGGGCGGTGGGCCTTATGCGTGGATGATCGGGAAACGCTTCGAAACCACGTGCTCCCGCCTCGGCCTTAATGTGCGCAAGACCGCGCTGACCACCGAACATTTCAAGCCCCCGCGGCCGAAGAGCGAGCAGTTGAGTTTGTTCTGAGTGCGCACCAGCGCATGTCCCACTAGATTTCATCCAACGTTGTAGCATGATGGGCGGCCTGCTCAGCCGGTGTCAGATCAGCGCGGGCCAAATTTTCGTCGAACTCACATAATTCGGCTTCGATGGCGTCGAGACCCTTGCGGACGATTGCATCAATTGTCTCCCACCCAAGGAGTAACTTGGTGAGGATGGCTGCTTCTCTTATTAATAAGTACATAAGTATGTAGACTCAAGCGGCGTATTTGAGGGACGGCTTGTTGAAGAAGGATCGCACTTTTTGAGAGTTGCGCTGCAAGGAGA
>Ga0209465_10000041_pt1 | contig 54744 bp, 77 predicted proteins | sample PanSoiPlot1MoBio_FD_188321 | JGI IMG/M metagenome (GOLD analysis project Ga0209465, IMG submission 188321) | Tropical forest soil microbial communities from Panama analyzed to predict greenhouse gas emissions - Panama Soil Plot 1 MoBio (SPAdes)... | ecosystem: Environmental > Terrestrial > Soil...
GAGCGTCTCGTGCCCTCGCCCTGCGGCGAGCCTTTATGGCGTGGGTGGAGCGCGTCCCAGCCCGGACAGGTCGGATTGCGAGCCACTAGGCAGTCCACTAACAGAAACCCACAGTTGCACCGGGCGAGCGGCAGGGGTATCCGATCCGGGTCCGTCAACCTCTTCAGCGCTTCCTGCTCCCTTTTCTGGATGGCCGCTTCCACTAACTCATTCACGCATGACGAACACAGCAGCGTGCCGTATTTACTCTCTGCCCGCATTTCCTCCGCGCTCATCGTGTCCCAGTAATCGGCCACCTCCTCACCGCACCGATCGCATGTCTTCCAGTCCAAGACCGGAGCGTCGTAGGTGAGGAGATTGGACGGGGGTAGGTTGCGAACCTTGACGCAGCCCCGGGACCAGAGCCTGTCAGGCAGGACTTCGGTCCAATACGGGCCGAAGTTCTCGTCATTCTCCTTCTGAGATGCCATACCGCCCTTCGCTGACCCGCCGGAAGCGCTTACTACTCTTCAGCGCCTCGCGAACCATTCTGGGGTGCTCCCCGATCAATTCCGCTAGGTCACGCGCTCGCCATGATGTTTTGCCCGTACACGCAAGCATCACGGCCTCGATCCTACCCGGCATCGTTAACGCCGTCTTAGCCCCGGTTAGGGTAATTTCCCTTAGCCTTAATGGTCCCATGCGTGATTATATCGCCCCTGCCTTTATCCTAGCACCCCCGTATATATACTATATGTGGGTCATTTATTTGCTCTTGGAGATTCCAAACTCATCAAGATCATCGTCACCTGTGGGTAAATTTGAATAATTACGGGGTTTCATCTTTTCTGGCTCAGGACCACGGTCATTTTCCTTGTATCCGAAGCGTCCCTGAGCCTCCAGATCGGCAGAATTATACCCCACATGGTCTCTATTAACGTGGGGGGTAGGACTATCCACTTCGACAGGAGCCGTGAGCGGGATGAAATACCGATAGCCACCCTTGCCCTTGGTAGGTTTGCCACCGCGTTGGACGCGCCCGTTGTCGAAGAGAAACTTGAGCGTTGCCCGCGCTGTCTCGTAAGACTCGATGTTGCACACCTCCATGATGTCCCTGACTGTGAACTCCTGCCCGATCTCCTCACTGATGGTCTCGTACACCCGATCGGCATAGGAGGTCGCCAGCATGTATTCTTTGAAGTGCTGGCCTAATTCCATCGAACCGTCCCCGTTTTGGAGCAGACGCATCCGCTCGACACCCCTACCACGCGGATCACGCACGTCACTGGTCTCGACAGTATGGACTCCGTGCGCCCACCTCACGACCAAGATCATCGGCGACACTCGCGCCGCTAGCCCCATCGAACCCAATGCGGTAATCGTGACCTCTGCTTTCTTGTCCGCGTGCTTTGGGGCGTGATGCACGCAGACGATATGACACCCGGTAACACTGGCAACCTTCTGGAGTAAGCCGGTAGCGCGGCGGGTCTCCGCATAGCCCAATTCATCCCTCACGGGAATAAAGTCGAAGAGCATATCCACCGCGACCATCACGGCTTTGGTCTCGACTATCTTATCGGCAAGCACCCGCAAAACAGCCTGCTCGTCCATGTCGTCGGAAATCTTGGACTTCGGCAGGAAGATGATCGGGTCATTCCGGCACCACCCTAAACGCTTCAATTCACTCATCGCGGGCAGTTCTTCGTCTTCCGAAGCGCAGTAGATAACCGGCCCTTGCTGGACATCACGCCCAAGGAACGGAAACCCCTTGGCTACGCAAATAGCCAACCAGCGCATCAAGGTGGATTTTCCTGCGTGTTTGCCGCCAGTAATCATGCTGGTGGCGGATGAGTAGCAAAGCCCTTCCACTACCGGGATGCGTCTCAGGTATTCCTCGGTCGCCTGCTCAGCCAAGTCAAAATCATGGAACGGCAGAACCAGTGGAGGGTCTGCATCAGCAACAGCGGGAACCCATCCCGCCTCCTTCGCTAGCTTGACCACGGTCCCGATGCCGATGCCGCCTTCTACGTCGATAGAGGCCCACTTCTTGTCCTGCCCGTCCGGGTCATATTTGGCGCTGCGCTTTGAGTAGCTGTCCCACAGAGGCCGACCATGCACCCCGTACTCCGCTTTCAGCGCCATGCCGACTTGCAGCCAAGTGTTGTAGTTATCGGCGTCGATACATTGCAGCATCTGAGTGGCTTGTGCGACCGGAACCGGAGGATAGGCCCCAAGCTGCGTGACCCGTTCTCTTTTCCCGTCACCGTTGGGCCCCTTGATGCGCTCCACCAGCCATTCCGGCATTTCGGCCAGCGGGAGCGCGCCCAACTCATAGCCAACCTCCCACCGATACTCACCATTGGCATTTTTGGACCCGGCGCCAACGACCAGCCCGCCGTCATTGCGCACGTCGAGCCCCGGGGCGAACCTGACCTCATTCGGAACCCCGGGGACGTGCTGAAAGTAGTAGTGCAACCCGCCACTGCCCGTGATCACCATGGGCGTGGGAGGAAGCTCGCCATGCTCAAGTTCTAACTCGCGCAGAGTTGCGCGCCCCTCATCGCCGTCCACATCCAGCACGGTCAAATCGGACCCGGCCCCGCAGGCAATCCCGATGTTTGACCAAGGCTCTGCCTGCCACCACCTGTGGATAACCGTTTCATCGGTGGTCGCGTCTGCCTGCCAGCCCTTGTAGCGCGGGTGCTTGCCCCTAGTCCTGATGGGGCAGGCCGGGCCGCATGAACAGTAACCGTTGTCACGGACATGGTGAACGGAAAAGACCCGGCAACCATGCCGGGCATAGGCGACAGCCCAGCGCAGCGTCCCTACTGGTGGGGGTTTTGCCTGAGCCTGCTCACTAGCAGTTGTATGTTGATTTTTTCTTACACTAGCGCTTATTTTGGCGAGAATTTCATCAGCAGAAGAAGGCATGGAAAGCCCCTCCGGGTCACCACCGCACAGAAGATTTCAACTACGGACGCTAAGCGGATCAGGGCTACACCTTCCCCGGGAAAAAGTCAACTCCCCCCTGTTGACATCCGACATCCCTGTGCGCTAATGTGCTCGCGGATGGCGAAGATCGACAAGAAGGGTATCACTAGGCTGACCCTGTACTTGCCCATCAATCTGGTCAGCGCGCTCAAGTTCGCGTGCGTTCAGCATGGCATCACCGCCAGCCGCTGGATCGAGCAGCGCCTGATGGACGACCGGGTTCTCTGGAGCACGCACAAGCCTACGATTCGGATCAAGTTGAACGGGAGGAAACCCAAACATGCCCGCAGAAGTGAAAGACCTAAAGCCCAACATCGTGTCGGTGATGGCATCAAAATACATGCTGTCCCCAGACAAGTTTGTGACGATGGTGAAGAAGACCTGCGGGTTGGAAGCCGCGACTGAGGAAGAGTTCCACCTCTTCCTGATCACCGCCAACAAGTACGACCTCGATCCCTTGGTCAGGAATCTCTACGCCTTCCGGCGCCCCCAAGGCGGGCTCCAGTTCATCATGGGCTACGACGGCTGGATCACGATCGCGAATCGCCATCCGGCCTTTCGCGGCATCTCGCACAAGCCCCAATGGGACGTGCAGGGCAAGGAAATGGTGGCGGTCACCGCCATCGTCAAGAAGCAGTACCCGGATAGCTCGACCGGCGACATCGAGTTCACCGCCTACATGAAGGAGTGGAGACGCCCCACCGAAACATGGAACAAGCAGCCGATGCACATGCTGCAACTCCGGGCGACCTGTCAGTGCATCCGGCTGGCGTTCAACCTCACCGGCATCATGGAGGAGGATGAAGCGGAGCGCTACTTCGACCTGATCAAAGAGAACCAGAAGGAAATCAAGCAGGCTGGAACCACTCCGCTCGATAGCGCGGGCGACATCCCCGGCGAACCGGAGCGCGACGAAGCGCTGCACGAGTTTGCTGCCAAGGTTGGGGCCAAAGTGATTCTGCATCCGGACAACGAGCCTGCCGCGCCCGAACTGGAACCGGAACCAGAGCCCAAAGACGAGTTCATCAACCTCGACCAGCAGCACAATCTGGAGGATCTCATCACCTTCTACGGCTGGTCGCACCGGGTCATCCCCGAGGTCATCCAAGAGCACGCCGGGTGCCCGATAGACCAAATTCTGGTGAGTCAGTTTGAGGCGATCGCCAAGAAGATCGCCAAGACGGGTGAAGCGCGCAAGAAGACCAAGAAATAGGTGGTGACCTATGCTCGTGAAAGACCTGATCGCACAGGGGACGCTCCACAAGACCGTCGATCTGCTAGAGGCCATGATGGATGCGACGGAGCCGAAGAAGCGCCGGGACGACATTCGGGTCCGCGCCTACGTTGTCGGCAGCTTCTGGCGCAAGCGCCCCCGCAAGCTGCGGCTGGTGACGGCTGTCGAGAAGAAGGCGCGGGTGGCTCTGAAGCGGGAAGCTGACCGCATCCTGAAGAGCGCATGACCAAGGCTAGCGCAGCACTCCGCGTCTCCATGCGCGGTACGAAGCTACAAAGGCCCGTCAGGTGCCACGATAGACTGCACAGTGATGCAGAGAATGGCGTGGTCTGAGTGGCGGGACGGCTGGGGGGTGAGGACTGCTAATTCCCCCAGAGATTTTTGAAATGATCATCAAGTCATTCCACGTCTACTGGTACACGAACGGTCATTGGCCGCTGTGCGTGAAAACCGTCTGGGTCAAGCCAGCGGGCAACCCGGCAGGCGGCACCCGCATGTGGAAATGCGGCATCCCGCCCGTGATGACCATCAAGCTGAATGACATCTCCAGTGGCACCGAATGGTGTCTGGAGCACGGGCTTGAGCGGTTGCGCGAGTTGGCTACCGAGATGGATGCACAGGAAGTCCCGGCGAAGGAGAAGGCAAGCTGATGGCACAACTGATGGCGTACTTATCCCACACGCAGATCGCGATGTACCTGCGCTGCGCGCGTCAGTATTACTTCCGCTACGTCATGGGTAAGAAGACCCCTCCATCCGGTGCGCTCAAGCAGGGCTCAGTGTTCCACAAAGTTGCGGAGATGAATTACAACCAGAAGGTCGCCTCACACACCGATCTGCCGGTTGATCACATCACCGATTACTTTGCCGATGTCTTTGAGTCCGAATGGACGCGCGAGCCGGTCCAGCTTGACGAGGAAGCCGGGGAAAGCAAGGGCGGGTTGAAGGATCAAGGCATCGACCTGATAAGGGTCCACCGGCAAGTCATCATGCCCACGGTCCAGCCGGTCGAGGTCGAGCAGAAACTTGAGTACGAGTTCATCCCCAAGAACGACAAGGGCGAGCCGGTCAGCGATCAGTCGGTCAAGGTGCTGGGCATCCTTGATGTGGTGGATGAGAACGGGATCATCCGCGACAACAAGACTTCGGGCCGGGCCATGAATCAGGGGGACGTGGACCGGGACATGCAGTTGTCCACCTACTCGCTGGTGCGGCGCATGGTGACCGGCAGGGTCGAGCCGGAGCTTCGGCTGGATGTTGCCATCAAGACCAGTCGCCCGCAGGCAGTGGTCTACCGGACCAAGCGCTCTCCGGTGATGCTGGGAATGCACCGCAACACGATCGGGATGGTCGCCCGGGGCATCCTGTCGGAGGTGTTTCCGCGTAACGTCAACGGCTGGCATTGCAGCGAAAAGTTTTGTGGGTACTGGCACGATTGTGTAGGCAAGGGAATTGAGTCGGTGGTGGATCTAGGTGCGAACCTCAAACAGGAGTTACAGGAGAGCGTAGACCGTGAAGAAAAAGCCCGCGAAGAAAGTGGTCAAGAAGGCGAAGCCCAAAAAAAAGCCGGGATCCAAATTACGTCCCGAATCAGAAAGCCTTCCTGAGGCGCCGGTAGGATAATATCCATCGGATGGGGGGCGGGGTCTAGGCTCCTCCTCAGTGGTAGCTTGCTCCTTCTGCTGGTGCGTTGCTGGCCCCGTTTCCCCCTTTTTGATTCATGGTCGAAATCACGATTCCCGGCTACGCGCAGCCGAATCGGTCGCCGCAGGCGCACATTATTCCGCCCCTGCCGCCCGGACTGCGCAATCGCTATCACGCTGCGGTCTACAAGCCTCAGGAGGTCCGCAAGTGGCAGGTATTCGCCAAGCACGAAGCCAGTGAGCAGATGAAGGGCAGGGCGCCTTACCCCGGAGCGCTGACGGTGGTGATTCATGTCTTCCTGTCGGTCCCGGTCTCGCTGTCCAAGAGAAAGCGCTCTCTGGCCCTCGCGGGTGTGCTGCGCCCGGTCGCCCGGCCTGACATCGACAACTTCATCAAAGCGATTTTCGACTCGCTGAATGGCACGGTGTGGCTGGATGATTCGCAAGTGGTCGATCTTCATGCGGCCAAGATGTATTCGGACAAGCCCCGGGTAGTGGTCCGGGTCGAGCAGCAGGAACAACCGGCCTTCACAACGGTGTGTACGACCGGCGACCTGTTTGACGGTAAGCAATGATGAGCGACGAACGGGTGTTGCACGAACAGGCGATGCAGCGGCTCAAGATGTCACTGGCGACCCTGCGCAAGCACAACATCTACAGCACGCTGGAGGAGTACGCGAAGCTCTGCGTGGTACTGGAAACCGCTCTCAGCGCCGCCTATCGCATCTACGATGATTTCGAGGGTGCTTCCATCCAGACCGGCGTGATTCTGCGCCGCCGTCCCAGCGGTCTGCCGCCAAAGCGTGAAAAGGTCGGAGTATGAAATACGCGAAGCGTACCCAAGTGCCGGTGAGCAAATCGCGCACCGAAATCGAGACCACCATCATCCGCTATGGTGCTGACCAGTTTGGCAGCGCGATGGCGCAGGAGCGGGCCATGGTGCAGTTCCGGCTGGGCAAGGGCGACAAGCAATGGATGCTGCGCTTCATCTTGCCTTTGCCCCATGCTGATGCACAGGATCAGCGCCAGCGCTGGCGGGCCCTGCACTTGGTTATCAAGGCCAAGCTCGAAAGCGTGGAAAGCGGGATCGCCACGGTGGAGCAGGAATTTCTTGCGAACATAGTCACCCCGTCAGGCCAAACCATGGCGGAAATACTGGTTCCGCAGCTAAAGTCGATGCGCGAACAGGGGCGCTTGCCGGTAATGGATTTGCTGGAGGATAAGAGCAGTCGGTGAGCGATTGCCGCTTCTGTGTCGAGATGGCTGAACCCGCTCAGAGGGAAAGCAAAGGATTGGTCGAGGTCAGAGTTGAGGGACTGCGCGCCCGGATCGCTGCCGACTTGGTGGAAGGCGTGATCGAACGGCTGAAACGTCAGGGTTTTAAGGTGGTGGTCATTGCAGAGGAGGGCGGATGAATTATCAACACCTGTTCACAGCGCTGTTAGTAGTTGGGTGGGCCGTCTGGGTGGAGTATCGGCTATGGGCAAACCTGAAAATCCACGAGGAGACCATCCGCCGGACGGAACGCAAGACCGGCAACCTGCACGCAGTCGAGAAGTAGGGCGCGTCCTAAGCGACGAGCCGTGCTCCCAGTGCGGTAAGTCCATTCAAACCGTCGCCTACGCCGCGACCACATATACGCATGGTCGGTTGACCCTCGCCTACCCCGCGACCATCTACAGCGACTTCATGGATTTGCAGGGGCGCTGCTGGACTTGTTCTGCCGCCGCACGGGGGCAGGGGAAATCCCATACTCGCGCTCGCGCTCCGCAGGGCTGACACACGCCAGTCGCTCTGGGTTGGTACGCGCAGAATTTAGACACGCCTGATATTGGGCGCGCAGATCGTCATCCATGAATTTCAGCACCACCTCAAAGTTGTGCTGGCTCACAGTTAGATGCTCGTTGAACATGTGCAGTTCCGAGAGATTGTAGGTGGTCAACTGCTTCAGCGAAGCGGTCACGTTCTGAGCGATGTAGTAACCTGAGGCGATCGCCATCAGAGCGGGTACGCCCACGATCCCCGCCGCCAACCAAACCGGCGCGGTCGCCCACCACGGAGTCTCACTGGAGACATGCTTGGCAAGGTCTTCAACGTCGCTCATAATGAAATGGGGCGACGGGAAAAGTTACTCCTTCACGATAGCGCGGAAAGTTTAGGGGCCCGTAAGTCACCCACATCCGTCGCCCCATCTTCACCTTCCAGTCTTGTGAAAAGAGTGCCGTCCGACCTTGGCGACGTAATTTTGCGTCGTGGCCCAGTTGGGCGCCTTGATGGAATCGGAGTAGTAGCTATCGGCGTCCTTGATGGGATTGGCGATCGTCCCGCACATTACGCCTTCCGCAATTGCCAAGCACTCCTGCCACGAGGTGTCGTCTGGCAGCGGCCACACGGTGAGTTGCGGGTCTTGGGCGTGGGTGAGACTGGAGTATTGCAGGCGCTGAAAGGCGACGTGCTGGACGGTGTTGCCCCACGTCGGCGACTTGATGCGGTTCATCACGCTGTGGGCAACCGCTTCCTTGCCCGCGCGACTCTCACCCCGGCATTCACGCCATAGCAGCAGAGCTAGGAAAGTCCTGTCCGCATCCGACTGAAGGCTCATAGGTACGCCCCCTTACGGTCGCAAACGACCTTTTAGCTAGAAATTGTTACAAATGGTAGCTAGCGCCGATGGTGTCGCCGCTTACGCTTGCTGCGGCGCTTCTCGCTGAGCGCAATTGCGATCGCTTGGCGCTGGGGTCTCCCCGAGTGAACCAACTCACTGATATTGGAACTTACGGTCTCCCGGCTACTGCCCTTTTTAAGTGGCACGGTGATGCCGTCTCTTCTTGCCCCGGCGCTGCTTGCGTTCCGGCTTGAAGCGCTGGCGCGGGATGAACTCAGTCCGCACCGGGCCCTCGTTAGGGGTGGTCTTCTGCATGAAGTCGCTGAACGTGCTTTTGATCGGCTTGCCGTTCAATCCATCCCTCCCCCTTCCTGACCACCCTCATCGCCACCCGCCCACTTCTGCGCCAGCCATGGGCCCCAGAACGTCGAAGAGCGCAGGCCCGGATAGGCCAGAGCCGGACGGAACTGCGGAGAGGCCAGAAAACGCGCCATCGGCGCAACCATGCGCGGATCTTCAGGCATATAGGGTCTGGGTGGGCTGAAGAAGGAATGGACTCGACCCACCCCCGCCGAGGTGTGACCACCCCACTCCGTCTCAGGAACAGCGGCCCTACCTACCGGCGAAACCGCACTTTGAAATTCGACCGCCCTGCCGTCCTTGAACAGGCGGTTGAGATGTTCCATCTCCTTGGCGAGGCGGGTTCGCACTGCGGGCTGATTGATAAAGCCATCCGCCCGCTTTGAGTTGATGAAAATATCCGTCACGGTAGCCGCCGCGCCGTAGTCGGCAGACGCCCGGTCGAACGCATTTGCGAGATCGGTGTATCCGTTGTCCTTCAGCGTCTGGATAAAAAGCTCCCTGTTCTTGTGCAGGGCTTGCCGCTCAGCGCCAGCCATCTCGCCGCCAGTCTCAGACCCGCCCGGCGTGTAGGAGCCGCCGGACAATCGCTGGATGAAACTCATGGCGCTTTCCGCGTCCATGTTTTCTTCCACCATGTCCACCGCGCCGTTGGGTAGCTTGACCGGCCTGAGCATTCTGAAAATTACGCCCCTAGAAGGGATCGGCCCGCGCCCACCCAATGTCATCGCCGCCATCTGACCCGGCTGGTAGACCGGGACTTGCCTGATGATGTCCTTTTTAACCACATCGAGCGCTTTCCCGGTCGCGTCTTTCAACACGCCGTTGGCAACGATCCGCTCCAGATCATCCGCTGTTTGCGGCACAGGCAGGGACCGGGGCCACTCGTTGAGCATCCTGCCCAGCCCTCGTCCGATACGCGATGCGGTCTCGCCGAGCATTCGCACCCGGCCCGCTGAGCGCGCGGCCAGTTCAGTCAGCTTGCCCACGCCGTGCCCGAAGAGCAGTGCGCCACCCTCTTTGGCAGTCTCTTCCATGGCGTCTATCACGCGCTGGCGGGTCGGCCACGGGATCTCCCCGCCCTTCTGCCATGTCGGCGCATAGTTGAAGCCAAGCGGGAACGGGCCCTTCTGCTCTTCCATGTAACCAGCCCCTCCTGCCGCAGCCATCGGAATGAGGTAACTAGCCAATCCGCCAGTCGCAACCCCTCCTACCATGGATGGCAGGGTAGCTGCGGCGCCCGCAGCCTCGCCCATCGTGCGCGGTGTCGCCCACCGTTTAGATTCGGGTATTCTCTCCCGCCTCGCCTCGTATTGCTGCTCCCAAGTCAGGCCCTCCCCTGATGGCGACGGTGTCGGATATTGCGCCTCTGTCGCTCGCCGGACGGCTTCTGGCACCTGATCGGGTGTGAAATATTTGTAGCCGCCGTTAGCCATTTCACTACCTCCGGCGATACGTCCCTAACGAAGGGCTGTATTCAAACCCGCCCGCCGTCGGCTTCCAATCTGTGGGGCCCAGTGGCCCAGTCAGGAGCCTCTGCATGTAGTCAGCTTCCGTTAGCGATCCTGCTTCGACCCTGAAAAGGTCGTATATCCCACCCGGCTGCTGGAAGGTGTCGAGCTTTTGCAGAACCAACCTTGGAGAATCATGCTCCTGAGGAATGTGAATGCCCTGCATCCTTATCGCGGCCCTCATGGCGGAACTTCCGGTCACCATCACGGTCGCCTGAGTTGCCACCCGCTTGAGCGTACTGACCAGAGCCATGAATTGGGCAATGCGGGGATCAACGGGAATACCGAGCTTTACTTGCGTGTAGTTGTCCCACTGCGTACCGCCCATTGGATTGGTCAATCCGCCCGGTAGTTGCGCAGCCGCCGCCCTCACCGCTCTTGCCGCTCCTCCAGTGGCCGCAACCATCCGGTCAGCAGCAGCCATTTTGGCGTAGCCTGCTCCCGCCTTAACACTAGGACGCAGCCCCACTGCCGGGGCTGGAGTCCGCGCGATCGTCGCCTCAGCGGGCGGGATCCCCGTGACGGCTTCCGGGGTGGGTGTCGGAGTTGGCGTCATTGTCGGTGTCGCCGTGCCTACCGCCGGGTTAATGGGAGCACCCGGAGTGTACGGCACACCCGGGGTCAGCGCTCCCGGGGCAGCGGTAGCAGCAGCCGTTGGACTCATCACCTCTCCGGGCGTTTCAGTTTCAATCCCTTCGGGCGTCATAGCAGCCGAAGGAAGTCCTGTCGGTGTGGGCGGCACGAAGGACGGAAGACCAGCCGTTGCCCGCGCGGTCGGGCTGGGCATAGCTGTTTCGTCTGGCGATGGCTCCTCTGCCGGAGAATACGGGGCGGGCGGAAAAGAGGTTTCCGGTGGACCGGCAGGTACTGCCGCCTTGGGGCCTCCTGCCGCTCCCGTGTACTGCATGGGCGTCCTTATATTGACCGGAAGCCCCTCAGGTGTCGTTCCGATGCTCTCCACATAGGCGAGCTTCGGCAGGAACATGCCGCCGAAATATTTGCTCTCGATAGCCTTGTAGACCAGTTCCGGCTCTGCCGGATCATCTGAAGCGATCGCCTTCATGATCTGGTTCTTGGTGGCGTTGTCCAGATTTGCTGGCTTGCTGTCGAGGAAGTCCTGAAGAGATTTCTTGTATGAAGCCGCGCCCGGATGCTCCTGCTGGAAGCGCTGCGCCTCAAGAAGACTCTTCAGCAGACCCGCATCTTGGGTAACGGCATAGATTTTCCATGCCCTCTCCATGGGATCGGGGGTGGTTTTGACGATGTTATCGATCTGGCCCTGAATGTATTGCTGCCGGATGTCCTGCCCTACGCCACCCTCCATGGTTGCGTTGATGGCGGGGATAGAAGCCCCTGCCGCGTACATCTGCCGGAAGATCTCGCCCTCTGGTCCCATCTTTTCGAGGGCCGCACCGAACGCCTCGCGGTTGGACTGCTGCTGCTTGACGGTCTGGTAATTCTGGAGGGTCTTCGCCGCGTCCAGCCCGGTGACCCCCAGCCCGCCCAACACGCCGCCCGCAATGCTGCTCAGAAACCCCGCCATTACTCCTCCAGCGACCCCAGAGAGCCGTTCTTGCGGTAAAGCAGGAAGTCATATCGAGGCGGGCCCTGAAGCGGCGCAGAGGGCATCCCAAGCAGCGCTCGCTCCAAGACGTACTCAAATAGCTGCATGTCGCGCGGCTCATTCATGGTGCCCGGAGCGAAACCCATCAGGGCGCGTTGGATTGCCTGTGTCAGGAGATCAGTCATGCTCCCTCACTTGTACCGGCGCTGATACCCGCGCGGGGGCCACGGGCCCACGAACTCCGGCAAGTTCTTACCCATCGGACTGCCGCCGCGATGAAATGGTGTCCCCGGGTGTAGCCATTCATCGCCCGGCTTCACGAAGCTGCGAAACTTGCTGGGCCGCTCCGGCGGGTGGCCGGTCCACTGGGTCTCAAATTCGTTCACTCGCCGGGTCAGATCCTGCTCGTAGTCTTTCGGCAGGGCCCCGTAGTCGCGCTTGTACTGCGCGGCTGCGTTTATCTCCCTTTGCAGCTTGTCGTGGAGGATAGTCTTGTTGCGCAAGTAGTTTCTGTAGCGTAATTCCTTCTGCCCGGTTTTCCAGAGATCAGGATCCTTCTTCAGAATGTCTTCATATCGATCCCAGTAGCCCTCTGGCAGAGTGCCAAAAGTCCGCTTGATGTTTCTGGCATCTCTTTCGATCTGGTTCAGTTCCCGGGCTTCCCTGCCGATCTGCTGCGCTCTGGGAATCTGTGCCACATGGGTAGCGTAGGACTTGAAAATATTCTCCGGGCTTGGCTGCGCTGGAGCTTCCGCCGGTTTAATTATCCGCCGGGGGTCTCTGGGGTCCGGGTAGGGCTGCGCGTACTCTGGATACGCCGTCTTCATCGCGTGCCCCATCAGAAGCATCTCCGGGGTCACGAAGGGCGCCGTTGCAGTTTCCCCAACCCAGTCCACGCCATGGGCAAACTGTCTCATCGCGTTGGTCACCGGGTCAGTGCGCGGCTGGAGGAAATTCTTCGGCCACCAAGACGGCACTTGTCCCGGGTCGAAGGGCGACCCGGTAAACATCATGTTGGTCTCCGGCTTCGCCACGAGGTGCAGCAGTTCCTGCGGAAGCGCTGAAGCGTAGGCCACGCCGCGCAGCGGTAGCTGGGCGCCATAGATGGTATTCGCCAGCCAGCGCGGGATGTCGTACTGATACGCATAGCCCGGATCCAGCGGACTCGCCGGGGGCGGTGCTGCGGAGATGGTAGCTCCGGTGAATGGACCGACCGGCGCACCCGGATACTGGTTGCGCTGCTGGTCGATCGCGGTCTGGAGCATATCCGCCATCTTCTATCCGAACAGGTTGGCGATGTTAGCGAACCCGCCCAGCGCGGTTTCCGTGTCCGGCCACATTCCGGCAGCTAGGGCTTGCGCGGCGATCTCGTCCTTCAGGGTCTGCATCTGCATGTCCGCTAGCGTTGGCCCGATCGCCGCCGTGTACGCCTGTGAAGCCAGATAGGGCGAGTTGATGTTGCCGGTTTCCTGAAGCGCTGCGGTGACGCCCGGATAGATGCCTCTCCGTAGCTGCGCGGCTTCTTTCCCCATCAACTGCGACTGCATGGCCGCTAGCTTCTTAGGATCCATGATGTTGCGCTGCTGGAGATACTTCAGGAGGTCAATGATTCCTGAGCTAACCCCGCCGATGATGCCCGGAACAGCTTTGTTGTCCGTCCCCTGCGTACCGAACAGCGCCTTAAGCACTTGCTGGGTGGCGGTCTGCTGCGCGGGCCCGGCAGCGCTGATGCTTGGTCCCGAGAGCGAGGGCGAAGTCGGCAAGCCGCCGCCATAGCCGGGTGCTGCTCCGGTGCCCGTGCCGAACGCTCCACCCCCGCCGGTCGGCGCAGGGCCATATGGTGGCGCCGAGAGGCTACCGCTACTACCGTCAGCCGATCCCGGGGCTGACATGGTGGTGCCCACAGTGCCGGTATCGCCAACAGTCCGGGCTGGAATATCGGTGCCGAAACCGGTGGTGCCTCCCACGGGATTGGGATTAACCGATGATGGCAACAGGTTGGCCGTATCGGCACTGCCAAAACTAGGGCTGGGGATATTGGAGCCAAACGCGCCCGGAGCGCCGGTAAAGGGCGTCATCGAGCCCGCCGGATTGAGCCAGTCCCCCGCGCCGGTCGCCCAACTGCTCAAGGTGCCGCCCGGCCCGCCAAGGAACTGCGGCATCGCACCGCCGACCGACTGTAGAACGCTTCCAATTGAACCCGGCATGACTCACTCCTACGCCGTCACATACTGGTAGAACGGATTCTGCGGACCCAAGAGATTGTTCGCCACATCGTTGCCCATGGCGGTCTGGTAGCTCTGCGCGGTCGATGCTCCAGCGCTGGGGACGAATGGCGTCAGACTTCCCGGCGAGCTTTCCGGTGCTCCACCAGCCGTCAGGGGTGCAGCGGAAGTGGATGCTGTCCTGAGCGGCGTGAGACTGGGCGTCTTCCCCTGACCTTGAACGGCGCCCTGAATGCCGCCAGCGAGGCTACTGCCCGCTCCTGCCGCAGCTACAAAGGGCGCGGCTGGTCCGGTCGCTGGAGCTACCGCCGACATGATCGGCCCGAGCATCCGTAAAATCCCACCCACCTTGTCCATTAGAGAACTCCTGCAATGATGTCGCCTGTGAAGGGCTCGAAATAACCGCCGTAGTAACGCTGCGCGATCCCGCGCAGTTTCTGCTCTTCTTCGGTATCGCTCAGAAAGATCATGAAGCGCTGATAGCCGTGGGCTTTGCATTCCCTGAAAGCATGACGAAGCAGCCGGTGGGCCCAGAGCGCGGGCATCTCGCCGAAGCGGATGAGCCGCAACGGGATGATCAGATCATGCGAGCCCACGATGATGAGAATCGCGTTGCCCATGATCCACACGAACTCAGGATCGAACTTGCCGAACTCCAGCGGGATCGGCAGGATGTCGCCCTTTCTGGGATGTTTGATCTCCATCAGAACTTCTGCCCGAACGGGCGCGGGTTCTTCGCCGTGATGTGATAGTCCACCCCTTCAATGTTGGCGGGCCCGGACCCGGAGAAGGTTCCGTTCAGCGAGGGGCCGGTCTGGTGGATGTCCAGTGCCACGCCCAAATCTTCGTCGCCGTAATAATTGGCCTGCGAGGCCGCGACTGACGGTAGGTTAGGCGCAGTGCCATGGGAGGGTCCAGCACCGACCTCCGGCTGCACATTGTTTGGCTGTGCTTCCTCGCCAATATTGAAGAAGCCGGTAATCGTCCCGGGGCCCGGAGCAGTAAGCCGCACGTTGGCCCGGCGGAAGTAAGCGCGAGATCCCGGCTCACCCACTTCCGGTGGTCGAAAACTCCAGTTGATCGGTACGGGCAGGGCGTCCCATGTCGTGTCGCCGCCCTGAAAGCGCCGGATTGTGGCAACACTGCCACCGAAATCGGCGAGCACCGTGGTGGAGTTCACGTTGCTCTGGTAAGGCGGGCGAAGCTGCGCCAACGCGGTAACCGGGAAGAACTGACTGCCGTTGCAGTAGTCGATGATCATCCACGCGCGCATCACGAGGTCGTAGACGAAAATGCGGGTGGTGAGTCCGTCAGTAGTCGGCATCGAGCAAATATAGAGCGGTGGATTATTGCAGAGAGCAGCGCGGGCCACGGGCAGGCGCGTGAAATCAACCGGGCTGGTGACCTTGTCACCGAAAACATAGGGCCGCACTTCTTCGCTGATGAGCCGGTCGTTGATGCCGTCGAACAGCGCAAAGCCCAGATGGCAGAAACGGATGATGCCGAATCCGGTCGCGAACACGATCGATCGCGATGCGGTGCAACCCATGTCGGTCTTCACTTGGTTGGTCGCGAAATTCTGTGCCTGAAAAACCCCGGTGATGGTGTAGGTGCTGTAGTCCTTGAACGCCACTAGCGTTCCGCTAGGGGTGATCCCGGCTTCTGCGATCGTGAAGGTCGCCAGCCCGGTGCCCTGCGAGCCGTCGTCCTTGCCGATAATGGTGGTGTTGCCGATGGGCCACGAGTCGGCGTTGTTGGGATCGCTCATGCGCAGCACGCTGGGACCGTCCATGCTGCCAGTGCCACTGACTGTCGCAGGCGAAGTGTTAAAGGCCCACAGAGAATTGGCGTGAGTGATGATGTGCGCGGCGCCGCGCGGGGGGAAGCTGGTCGCCAGATTTCCGAGGTCTTGGACGATACACATCCAGATGATCTGGTTGTCGTGCGCGATCTGCCCCCGGCCCTGTATCGCGCCGTCATCAGAACTGAAGTTGGGAATCGTGGTGCCAGACATCCCGCCACTGCCAATGCCGCTAGTGCTAGTAGTGGCGCCTTGCGCGTTTGACCCATTGATTCCACTAATCTGCACGTTCACCACTTGCCACGTTGACATCTTGGTGCCGCCCGCCGGTAGCGAGCTTGGTTCCGCGATGCGCTGGCCTAGCTGGTAGTAGGTGTTCGCTTGCCACCGGGGGAGGACTTGCAACGGAGTTCCGCTGCCAAGTGCCCCGCCACCCAGATAGGCGAAGCCGCTCCCATCGTATTTGACTATCTGCGTGGCGTTGCCGGTCGCGATACAGATCACGGGGCCCCCGCCGGGTGGATTAGTGAGGGTTGCCGTGAAGTTCGCGAACTGGGGCATGATCCAGCCGGAGGTCAGCGGAATTGCCCCGGTACTGAGCGCGCCAAATCCTCCCCCGCCAAGGTTCCAACTGTAGACGTTCAGGAAGCCGCCCGTGCTATCCGGTGCTCCCGCCAGAGGATGGATGCTGAAGTCTGAACCAACGAACATCCCAATCTCTCTGATCGCTGTGGCGGGCCCGCCGGTCGCAAGCGCATGAGTGCCGTCACACACGGTCAGCGCCCCGCGCTGCGTGAGCAGGAAATTACTGGAGCGCTGGATCGCCCCCTTGGTGATGTTGAAGCGGTCCATCGAGGCGATGACGCCCTTCAAGAACCCCTTCTGAGAAACCACCTTGAACGGCATCTATCGGCGTCTGCTCCTGCCGCTGCCTACTCTGGGTGTGCCCCGGCGCGGCAGCATCCCGCCGGTTTTCTGGCCGCGTGGATGCTGATGTAAGCGCCCGTGTTTGTGACTGGTAGCTCTCATCGTTTACCTCCTGTACTGGCGCCCCCGGCGTGCTAGGCGAGCGCCCAAAACCATTTTGGCGTGCCGCAAGGCTCTTCTACTGCGATGCTTGGTGCTTCTCATTTGCTCCTCCTTCAATTTGGAACTCCCATGTCAGGTGGTGTCACGTTGCTTTCTTGCATTCCCTCGCTGGGTTCCTCGATGCGGCTTGACCGTGGGAAGCCCGGTTGCAGGTTGGGCGGAATGGTCGAAAACGTGGCCATGATCGCTTGCGCGGTCATCCCGTTGCCGCCCGCGTTGGCGATGGACGACCATCCGCCGGTAAGTTTCTGCCCCGCCGTTCCCGCATTGGCATTCCACACCGCAAGTCCGTTGATCACCCCAACGCTAGGATTGGTCTGCAAGGGCGTGCTCGTCCACCCCGGCATCGCGGTTATCGTGGTCGGAGCGAACTGGCACTGCCACCACGCAATCGCGGCCTCGCCGCTCTGCACGAGCGGTCCCGCCGTAGTGATTAGCGCCGGAGGGGTGTTATCGGCAGGAGGGAAATATGCCGTCCCCAACTGATCCCGTGCGACGATGCCTCCCGAGATGGTGAAGATGAAGTAGGTAATGCCGTCGTAGCCAACCCCATTCGTGGTGAAGTGCGTCGTCCCTGCGGGCACGTTGAGCGCGTAAGCCCCAGACATCATTATGTCGGTATCGGTGCTCTGGATGGGGGGAATATAGTTCCATGTGTAACCGGGAGTGGTGAGCGTGACGGTGGGTAGTGTACCGCCCGTTGCCATTGCCCAGCACACGAACACGCAGTCGCCCGCGCTGGCCGTCCACGACGAACTCGTGATCTCAGGACCACCGACTGTACCGACCGATGCTTGGAGCGTAATGGCGGGCATCAGTGCTTCGTGGCTCCCGATTTCGGCGGATCGTGCAACTGCGCCTTCAGCGCGTCGATCTGTTTCTGCATGTTATCGATGGTGGTGGCCGCTGCCTGCTCTTCTGCCTGACAGCCCACTTGATGCATTTGATTCATCAAGTTCTGCACAGACTGAGAGAGCGTCGGCTGCGCTGCCGGTGCCTGCGCGAAGACCGGGGCCGCGAAAAGAAGGATCACCATTGCTGTCAGGGTTCTCATTTCTTCTCCACGGGAGGGAAACTCGCATTCGGGATGTCGTGCCAATTCGGCGGCAGCGGGGTGGGCAATATGGTCGGACTAGGCGACGGGAAAGGCGTACGCGGAACTGTCATCGTCGGCAATGGGGTGCTCTGCGTCGTGGGTAGCTGTGCCAAAGCTACGCCAGCGAACAACACGATCAGCCAAGCGAGGACGAGGGTTTTCATGGTCATATCCCGGCGCAGTGGTACGAGAACCAACCCAAAGCGCAAGCTGGGCCACCTCCGTAGGTATTGCAACTAAAGGAGATCGAGGTGGTGCTATTGCTGAGCGTCCACATGAGTCCCGCTGCACCCAACAGATTCGCCACACATACGGCGTTGTGGGGAAGTGCGCGTCCGAAAGTTAGAGTCACAGGCCACGCGGTCGGATTGATGTAACCGAATGAGTTACCCGATCCCACCGAGAACGAACCATTGCTAAGGCTGGGAGCAGGCCCCCAAGGCGCGGCCTGAGAATCGACCATCGTGGTTATCTCAGGACCGTAACCGCCTACGCTCAACTTCTGGTTCCAAGTGGTGACGATGGTCCCAGAAGCAGCGCCGGGATTCATGTAAAACTGGAGTCCATTCGTACCCACACGAAATAGATTTATTCCGCTTCCTCCACCACCATCGTAAATCCACTGACCCGTATTTTGATTGAAGTAAGCACCACCGCTCAGGGTTAGCTGCGCCCAGTTGTCGGCCAAGAAATACTCGCCGCCCACCACAAGACCGGCTGTAGACGCACCCGGCCCCACGAACCCGTCGAATCCGGGGAGTACTAATCCTGTAAGCTGGTTGGGCCAGTTGACGAATCGTCCATCATGGTTTCCACCACCAACCCAAAAGTCTATTGGTGTTCCAGCAGCGTTGGAGAGCAGCGCTAGCCCGCCCGATCCAGTGCTCTGCACATAAAACGTGTCCGGTGGATAAGCGCCGCCGAATGTCGAGCCGTGTCCGGTGAGTCCCATTTGACCCGAGACACCGCTTTGGCTGTTTTGCAAACTTACGAGCGCTTGGGCGCTAGCCCCGGTACTGTTGTTGCGGACTACGATGTCTGTTCCACCGTTGAAATTTTGGATTATGTCCACAGCATCAGTTGGCAAGGTCGTCAGGGCACCGCCACTACTGTCTCCGATATAGATGCCGCCGACCCCGCCCGAGGCAGTACCGATATTCACTTGCGGATAAGACTGGTTCCCGATCTTGACACCGGGGTTGCCCGCTGCGACGACCTCGATCCCGCCCGCTCCACCACTCAGGATGGTGAAGGCATCGCTCAGTTCATTCGGCCCCGATGCCGTGTAGGCACTGCTGGTAAATTGGATTGCACCGTAACTGCCCGCAGGATTAGGCGCTGACTTGTCGTTGTTGAAATACATGGTCGCGGCAGCGCCCGTGCCAGCGTTCGTATTCGCCAGCAGCATCGTGGTGTTGCCGTTGAAGGCGCGAAGTGCTGAGAACAGCCCGCCCGCACTCGTCGGTGCGGCGATCCCAATCCCCAGCGCGAGCATGTTGTTGTGGCCCGCCGTCGTATAGGTCGAGCCATCTGGAAAAGTCATCGCTCCAGTGAACGACGAGGTGCCACTGAGGATGAGGTTGGCTCCGTTCATGGTGCCGGTGAAGGTCGGATTGTTCACCGGCAGCGCCACGTTGCTGGCGGGCGCCTGAACCCACTTGGCGCCGTCCCACTTGTACTGCTGGTTGAAGGGACCAGTCACGATCTGGTTGGTGGTCGGCGTGTTGGGGAAGTCGAAGACTTGGGCAGAGGCTGTCCCGCACAGCAGCAGCGCGGCGAACAGTGTCCACAAGGTTTTCATTGCTTACCCCTGAAATCGGGTACGGTGGTTTCACCCGGTGATGGCACTGCGAACGGACCAATGTGCGGGTTGCGCTGGAACTCAGAAAGCGTGGGCATCGAGGATGGAGACATCGTCGGCATCGTTGGACTCGGCGTTGGGGACGGCGCAGGCGGACCTCCTCGCGCTCGTTGTACCGGATTGGGCGTCATTGTCGGCATCGGATACTGCTTCCAGAACTGAGACGGTGGCATCGGCGTGTGATCGGATTCTGGACCAAAGGGCGGGCTTTGCGCCCAGATCGCACCTCCGATCAAAAGAATCGCCACTAATGCAATCAGGAATTTCATCACATCCCCGGACAGTAATATTGGACGTAATGGTTCCCGTTGGGACACGCCACGCCCGCAGACTGGTAACACAAGAACCGCACGCTGCAAGCCCCCTCGTTGGCAACTATCCAGTAGTACGATTCACCATTATCGGTCGTGAAGCAGAGGCCATAGTTGGGGAAGCACCGCGAATAAGTCAGATCAACGTAGTTGGTGTTGTTGGTCAGAATCTCGCCCACGAAATCGCGTGAACCGCTCACCAAGGTTGCGCCCTGACCAACCGTGGGAGCGGGCACGTCAGGATCACTCTGGACGTGATCGAAATTCCAACTGCCGTCGAATTTGGACGCTGGCAACCAGTTACCCAGCGCTACCCCTGTGCCGGGGTTCCAAGTAGTTGGCTGTCGCCAGAAACCGAGTGTACCAACGCCAGCGTTCATCAGCGGCGACACGCCGATGGTCGTGTCCTGAATCCAATTGCTCCCGTTGTAGTAGGCGCCAGACAGCAGATTGAAATTGGCTTGGCCGACCGTGCTGAGGGTCAGACCCGTACCGCCGACTGGACCGAGCGCAAATTCAGTACCGTTGCTGTAGGTCAAGCGCAGACCCGCGAACCCGCTCTGCGGAGCGCCCCACGAGAACACGCCCACGCCGTTCGTATTGGCTGAAACGTTTATGTTTCCTCCACTGTAAAGCGTGAGCAGCGTGTTGGCGGCGAGATTGTTGATCTGCAATCCAGCAGGAGCGACGGTCTGGATGATTGCCGACAAGGGCGTCTGCAACGTCGATCCCGCGCCGTTGGCCTGCATCGCAACGTAGAAATCGTTGGGGCCGGTGCAGTTGGCGGTCGCGACGGGGTCGCAGTAATCGGCGTAGTAGGCAGTATAAAGTCCAACCCCGCTGGTGAGCTTCGGCTGCACGAGGCTCATGGCAGAGGCTTGCCCATAGACGCCACCGTCAGTGCTGATGCCAACGATTTGGCGGTCATGCGCCCAGAACCGGACTTGGGGTACGCCGCCGCTCACGGGCGTGTCGTTTGAATTGAAGAGGTTCCCCGGCGTCAGCCAGTTGGCCGAGGTCATCGCCTCGCTGGCTACGGTTTGCGAAGCGCTCACGGTGTAAGTCCCGTTGCCCCCGGTCCCGGTTCCCTGCGCGGTAATCGTGGTGCCCGCCGTTACGCCCGTACCACTGATGGCCTGACCAATACGCAAAACCCCGTCGGCAAGTGCGGTGACGGTCATCGTGGTGCCGGAAATACTGGCGGTGAATTGGTTCGTGTACCCTCCACCATCCAAGCTGAAGTCGATGTACTGACCCACCATCGACATGGAGGATGCGCTGGGGTAAGTCGCCATGAGGGCAACATTAGGGTTCAAGGTTGAGTAGAACGCCCCGGAACCCAAAAACATGGCGACTTGCTGCGAGTTGCCGAAACCGCCTTGGTAGCCACCCCTGTAATTGTTCCAAGTACCGGCACCGACCGGACCTAGCTGTTCCGTGATCACCGGCTGCACCATCCCCGTGGGAGGATCGGCAATTGCGGTCGTGACGACTGCCCTGTTGAGCGCGAGCCGCGTGGTGTTGAGGCTGGCAGCTTGGGTGCCGCTCTGCGTGACCTCAAACGGGTTGGTGCCGCTGGGAGCCTGTCCGATGCCGACATTGGCGTTCCACACCGGAGCGTTGGTCGCGCTGCTCTGGAGTGTCAGGTACGGTCCAGTAGGAGCGGGCAGCGCGATGTTGCCCGCGCCCAGCGGCTGCTGGGTTACCGGCACCCACTGCGAGGAAGTGCCGTCGTTGTACCAGATGTAGGTCTGCACATCGACGGTGTTGAACCAGAGTTGCCCGATGGTGGGACTGGCTGGTGCGGTCGAGGAAACGGTCACGCCTGTGGTCGCGCAGATGGGAATGATCGTACCGGACAGGCCGGTCATGAACTGCCCTGCTGCGCAGTTGCCGCCAACTGCCGTACCGGCGAAGCTCAGCCCGCCCACCACGATGTTGAGGCCGGTGTTGTCCTGCACGCTGATCTGCGTGGGAGTGAAGCTGTTTCCAACCGTCAGCCCGGTGTTCGCGTAGTGAGTGATCCTTCCGCCAGATTCGGTCACGAATGACGCGGTGGTCGCATCCGCTATCCACTGAGTGCCGCTCCAGTGAGCGCCCGCGCCGAAGTTCAAATTGTTCGTCGAACCAGTGCCCGCGATCATTCCGCTGGGTGTGGCAATGGGTCCGATGTAGATCGCGGTGCCACCCGTTCCCTGATTGGTCGCGATTAGCTGTGTGCCGGTGATCGTACTCTGCGCGATGATGGTGCCCGCAGCCCCCGCAGCCACGTTGACCCCGATGGAATTGTTCCAGACGACCGCATTACTTCCGTTGGATTGCAGGGTCAGGAACGGGCCGGGAACGGTGGGCAAGGTCGAACCGCCGCCGCCAGTACCGGCTGGCGTGCTGCAACTCAAGATTCCGGTAGACGTGATGCCGGAGACATACATGGTCGCCGCGCAGTTCCCGAACATCGCCGTGCCGCCGTAAAAAAGCCCGGTGCCGGTGAGATTGAGCGTTGGCCCTGTCAGTGTCCCGGTGAAGGTGGGACTCGCCTGCGTCAGGAATGGCCCCCCGCAAGTCACCACTCCCATTGGAGACAGCGCGGTCATCGCGGTGTTCGACGTGCAGGTTCCGCCCATCGGGGTGCCGTTGAAAGACAGCGGCCCATTGATGTTGGCGCTGCCGCCGATGTTCACGTTGTTGACGACGCTCAGGCTCTTCAAATTGCTCAGGCCGGTGTTGTTCCAAACGCTTCCGTCAGGACCATTGATGGTGCTGGTGTTGCTGTAGTTGACGGTCGTGTTGGCAAGAAAGTTGGTGGTCCCGGCAATGTTCAGGACGGTGTGGGTGGTGGTGTCCAACCCGCCGCTATCCCAGTACGAACCATCGGCAAAGGTCAGCACCCCGGACATGGTCAGGCTCGCGAGGTTGGTGATCCCGTTAGCGTTCCAGATGCTTCCATCTGGGCCAGCAATGATGCTCCACGGCGCGTACTGGACGTTGCCCTGAATCCAGAGGGTGGAGCCGGGAACCGTCGTGATCAGCCCCGTGAGTTGCGGGTTACTGATGATCGGGCCGGGAATGATCAGGCCGGGAGGTAGTGTCTGGCCGGGGCTAAGACCGGGCTCATTCGACAGGAAGCCAGCGTGGCTGACGCCTGAGATCAGCACGCAGAACAAGATTACCAGCAGCTTCCACAGTTTCATTTGTACCACTGGATTTCAAAGGCGCACCCGCCCGAGTCCGTGAAGGTCGCCTGCGTGGCAGAACAACACGCCATGATGCCCTTGGTAAACGACCAGCCGCGCTTGTCGCCGATATGAACGTCGCGATCCGCGCCCGGATTGACGATCCAGCTTGAAGAGCCGAGCGGCGACGTACCGTTGGGTGGCTTGGTGGCGAGGTCAAAGAATTGCAAGTAACGCACCCCATTCGCTCCGGGCGGTAGCGGTGTCGCTGTCGGAGTGACAGTTGGCGTCCGGGTCGGTGTCCTGCTCCCGGTCGGTGTCGGGGTCGGCGGCACGGTCATGGTCGGAGTAAGAGTCGGTGTGGGCGGCGACCCTGTGGGAGTGGCGGTTGCTGTCGCTGTGCGCGTTACCGTCACCGTAGGAGTGGCAGTGAGCGTTGGCGTAAGCGTTGGAGTCGCAGTAGGCGTGCCCCCGGTCGGTGTCGCAGTAGCAGTAAGCGTCGGTGTGGGTGTCGCGACCGGGAGAAAAAACCGGAGCACCCTCATGTGGTCGGTGAGAGCGACAGACACCGTACCACTGAGGTTGCTCTGCACGGGCGCCGGGATGCTCAAAACTCCGGTTGTGGTTGGCTGCGAGGTCACGTCGTAAAGCGTTGCCGTCACGCCCGCAGGCAGGACGACAGTGCTGTTGGTGCTGGCTTGCGACTGGTAAGTCTCGCCCCACAGTGTGAGGTCGTATTCGCCGCTCGCCTTCTGGAGAAGTTGATGGTGGTCATTGGTGCTGCCATCCGTGACGCTGAACCCAGCCGGGACGGTCGCGGTGAAGTTGGTGCCCCCGGTGTCGTGGATGAGGGCCATGAAATTTCTCATGTAGTCGCCGCCCGGAATCCCGGCTGGGCCGGTGCCCGCCGCGATTAGTGACGGGTTGAAGGTGGTGTTCATGGTCGGGGTATCGTTGACCATGCCCCAACCAGCATCAGTACCGGGCTTGCTGTTGTGCTCAGTCAGTTCATAGAGAAAGGTCGAGATGCCCGAAGTGGGATCGCCCCAGCTTTGGATGATTCCATCCATCAGCACGTTCACTTGACTCTTGCCCTGAATGTCGCGGCTGACGGAACCCACGAACACGTTGATGCCGGTTTCGGTCGTCACCCTGAAAGGTATGTTGGTCCCGTTGGCGATCTGCGGCACGGTGCCAGCAGTGAAGCCGCTGCCGCTCGTGAACAGCGGAGCGATGGGGAAGTGGCTGCGCCATGTGGTGGTCAGACCCTGCGCCGGTTGGACGAGCGGACCATCGGCGATCAGCAACTGTCCGATCTGGTCAACCGGAGTCAGGAAGCTATTGAAGGTCATGTTGTCCGCTGGCGAATTGTTCAGCGTCGGGGTCTGGTAGTAGTTGTGGAAATTGATCACGTCGGCGAACGCCGTGCCCACCGCTACGTTGTCCGCGTTCGCGTGATTGCACACGGTTCCGTCTTGGACGCAGGAATCGCTCAGACCACCGCCCATGCTGCTCAGGCTTAAGATTCGGAATGGGCCTAGAATCGGGTCACTCTTGAACAGCGCGTAGAGTTCCTGCTCGTACTTCGCGCAGCCCAAAGCGGAGACGCCATTTTGGTTGCAGGAGTAAGTTCCGCCGTCCGCATCGCTGACGTAGGTGAAAGGAAAATTATTGATCTCGTTGGGGAACTCGATCGCTGCCAGCACGCCCGCGTTGGCAAAGGTCTGGTTCATGAAGAGAGTGTCGAGCCGATTGCCGCAGTAGACATTGGGCGGCATCGGGCAGTTCATCGCTTGGGTGTTGTTGGGATCGTCAACGAGGGGCAGCGTGATCCCAGTCACTGGGACGCCCAGATAGCCCTTCACCAGATTCGCCATCTGGATGATGACTTGCTGCGCCCCGGTGTCGGCGTGGGTGCCGTCGTCGCGGAACTTCGTGAAGCCCATGTAGGCCATCGCGTTGGCGTACAGATTGGAATTGTTCACGCCGCTGGTGCAGGCGGTTGAGGTGGTGAAAATCCCAGTTCCGCCGCCGCCGCAATCCTGCACGTTCTTCACTATCGCGCCGAAGCTCTGCCACACATCCTGCGCTCTCAGGACCGGCCCGAAGAGCTTACCGGCGTAGGGCGTGGCTGATGGAGTTGGGATCGGTGGTGGTGTCGGAGTGGGAGTCGGAATCGGCGTGTTGAGGTTGCTGACGTGGGCACCGTAGAGAATGATGTCCGACTCCGCAAGCACAGTCGGAGTTCCACCCGGCACCGGCTGGGTCATCATCGGGACCGGCACCGCGCAGCAATCGGCGGGCCCGGGGCACACGAAGCTGCTCATGTGATAGGGCGCGTTCTCCTGCGCTTCGGCAACATCGGGAGCAGGAGCTTGCTGCGGGCGCGTCGAAGCGAACAGCATGAGCGCGGCGATCAGGATGGGAAGTAGAAGGCGCTTCATCTAATTAATGAGCCATCCGAACCCAATTCCGTTAACATTCCTTGCGTCCGAAGTGTTCTGACCCCAGATGGGGATCTGCCGGGGCTTGATGCGCCCCAGCCGCGAAGCCTTAGCAATCTTTTCGGCGTCCTGCACGAACTCCGCGTAGAGCCTTTCCGAAGTCGCGTCGTCCTGCTCCATGGAGCGGACTTGCGAGAGCATGTGCTTGACCAGCGGTCCTTCCCACGCGGGCGGCACCATCAGGGTCTGCGCAGAATTGCCTACGATATAGTTTTTCGGCAGGCGGTAGCCGGACAGCCGGATGTTTAGTTCTATGACCGGAGCCCCGCTTTGATGCTGCACGATGTCGGTCCCGCCGAGACCGCGAATGACGCCCCCGAAAGTCGCGACTGTTGGCCCCAGACCGGGCTGCGGAGTGAGGAAGGAGAAGCCTACGATCTCGCTATCGATCTGCGCCAGACCAATCGAGAGAAACCCGGTGCTGTTATTGACCAGAAAGAAATTGTCGTTGACGCCCATCACCTGATAGAGCGTGTTCGACCCGCCGTTGCGGTTGGACTGCGGCCAGACTTGGATCACCGACTGCGGGCCGTCCTGTTCATAACTCAGGATGCCGCTGAAGCCCGCCGCGCTGTTGCGCAGATACATGAAATTGCGCGGCACTATGTCCATCGGGTAGCCGTCGAACCACGAATTGACAAAGGTGTAGAAGGGCGAGGCCAGCCGGTACATCGAGGTGTTAATGGTCGAGCGCACCCCGGTGACGTCCACGATCCCGCCGCCGATTTTGACCATCTCCTGAAGCGCGCGGTTGAGGAGCCGGAACGCAGTCGCTGAACCGATAAAGTTTCCATCGCTATCCGGCTCGAAAGCCGTGGTCCGCATGGGTGGCCGCGCAATGTAGGTCTCATATCCAGACCCGGCAGGAGCACCGATGACGATCGTGGCAGTTCCATTGGACGGCTGAATGGGCGGGTTGCCTTGAATGGCGTTTATTTCACCACCGCTCTGGTTGCCCCAGTAAGCACGCACCGGATTGGTGACGTTGTTGAAGGTTATCTGGATCGAATTGTTGGGCGCACCAACTACCACGGACTGCTCAAGAGGTGAGGCACTTTCGCCCCACGAATTGTACTGCGTGCCCTGAACCCAGTAGGTGCCCGCTGGCAGAAACGCTCCCGGCGTGTTGATCGCGGATAGGAAGATGATCGGGTTAGGGGCCACCTGTGGCGCATCAGGGATGCGCGAACGCAATTCCATGATGATGTCGCCGACTAAACTCATCTAACTTCCCTATAAGCTCACGCGGGTGTTCCCGGTGGCCCCTGCGGCCCCATTGGACCTTCCGGCCCCGGTGGTCCCGCTGGTCCTTGCGGTCCCGTTGCTCCAGTTGCTCCTGTTGGCCCCGGGGGCCCCTGTGCTCCCGCCGGGCCCGCTGGACCCTCCGCACCGCCACCGAGAGTTGCAATTGTCAGGTTGGCGGCGATAGTAGCTGCCGCATTCGGATCGAAATGTGTGATCATCGCCATGAAGTCTTGGTGGGTCTGCCAGACGGTTTCTACTGGAGTTTTTGCGGCCACAATCGCCAAGGTGGAGGAAACACTGCTAGCCACTTCCGGCGGGAGATGCACCAGCAGCGCCATGAAGCTCAGGTAATTTTCCCAGACGGTCTGCTCATCCATCCGTAGTGCCATCTGTAGTCTCCATTAAAACGAAAGCCAGCCGCCGTGCGGCGTGCTGGCTTCGTTCGCGAGCGCTTGAGTGCGTCCTACATGTTCGCGCCCCAGACCTCCGCATCGGCGGTCTGTGTGCCGCCAGTTGGGGCTGCGGCCAGCGTGACGACTACCGTGATCGAGGTCAAATTCAGGTCGGTGATGAAGTCCTCCATCACATCGACCCACGAGGCAGCAACTCCGCTGCCCGCAATCTGGCCCAAGTCGGCGGTGTTGGTCCCGTCCGTGCCTCTGACTGCTACTGAGGTCAGACCACCGCCGCCGGTATAGCCAGCGATTTTCACGCGCACCGTACCGGCGTTGATCGGCCCGCCACGGAAGTTGGTGAGGGTGAACGTCATGCTGGCAGCGGGCGTAGCGGTCGCTTTTGCGCCTCGCGCACCCGCAGCGCCCACACCCTGCAAGATCGCCGCAACTGAGTTTCTGATCGCCATGACGTACCTCTATTGACCGAAATCAAGGGCACCGTTCATTCGGGGACTTACAACCGACAGCTGCCAAGTGAGCGTCACCTGAGCGACGAGCACCTTTTGGTTGCTGGGCCGGATAAACGGGTCCACGTCGAAGTAATTGGCCGGATGGAACACGGGGAATAAATATTTCGTGTTCAGCATCAGTGAAGCTTGGTGACCGTTAGTGAGCGGAGCCTGAGCGAGAAATCTGTCCTGAAAAGCTACCATGTTGTTGTATTTAAGGTGGTAGCGGAAGCCGAACTGCACGGCTTGCTCATCCTGATCTGGTTGGTTGTACCTGATCTGGCCGTAGTAGGACTTACGGAAGGAGCGATACATAGTGGGCGTCATCAGGAACAGATCGGGCTCGTCCCAACCATACGTCACTTGCTGGTAGAGATTCTCGACATCATCGGCCAGCAGAGTGCCTGCGGTCGCAACCGCAACCGTCGCGTTGGGTTGCCAGAACGCATTGGCGACCACTGAGCGATCGATCCCGGCGATGATGTTGTTGGTGGTCGCAACCCACGACATAAGATCGTCAATGTCGATGGTCGAGTTCTGCGGCGCGACGTGGAACAGTGCCCGGGAGAGCTTCATCAATAGCGAGGCGATACCGACCTGCCACTTCGCTTTCGCTAGTTTCACGATCCCAGTGGGCCCAGCGTTGATGATCAAATCGGTAAAGGGAATTGCCACCGACTGATAGTAAAACCGCCAAAGCTGGTTGGCCGGTTGGATCGAATCAACAATCTGGGTCTGGAGGATCTGGTCTCCGTAATAGGCACCGCCGGTTGTCTCTTCTTGTGTTACAAGAGGATATACCAACTCACCGCCTACAAATCGACGCCCATTGCGTGTCATCCACTGTAAAGCGGGGCTAGGTGTGAAAGCGTTATCAGCCAACTCTGGATGGACGTATTTTTGTGTTATACTGTTCAGAGTGTTAACTAGCAACGCTGGAGGTGCGTTTATACCAGTTCCTACAACTGCCATGACCTATGCCTCGCTATGACAACTTTACGTTCGCTACTGCGGCATCTGACTCCAGATGTCCGGGTCGTTCAAAATCGTTTCATCGGGGATCTTGTCGATTCCGCCGAACTTACTCTTGAGTGGTTCGCCGCCTGCGCCGCCGAAGCCGGGGCCGGGCACATAAGCGCCATTCTGGGTGAAGTCCTTTCGAGCGGCTGCGTAGCCCTCATCCCGCGCGGTCTTGATAGCCTCTTCTCTTTCACTGGCCGCGTTGATAGGCCCCATCACGTTGTCATGGATGCGATCGAAATCGGGATACCGACTGCCGGGCTCAAGGATCTGCTGCTCGTTGGCGTATTCCAGCACCTTCTGAAACGTCCACTCCTTGGGCCAGTCGAAGCTGCGGTAGTCGCGCTTCATGTCCTTGTTGACTTGGAATCCGAACGCGCTGACCAGTTCCTTCCGCAAGTCTTCACGGAACTTGTTCTGGCTGGCCTCGATGTCATCGATCTTCCGAAGTCGCTCGATGACTGGCGCGAAAAATTCGCCCGGCTTGTCCATGACAGTGGGGTTACGATCACCGCGCAGACGTTCCACCAGTTGATCGACGAGGTCACCGGAAGCATGAGCCCCGGGGTTCGCCTGAGCGACTTGCTGGAGTTGCTGGGCGACTTGGTCGTAAAGCGAGCGGAGTTCGTTGTATTGATTTGCGAGCTTGCCGTACTCACTTTCCAACTGTCCGCTGCGCTTGGTGAAGCGGTCTAAGTGCCCGCGCTGCTCTGCGTCGTAGGCGCGCAGATCACCCAGCCTTACCTTCTGGTCACCGAAGGTGAACTCAAGATCGTCGGCGTACTTCTCTTTGTCATCCAGAAACTTGCGATCGATCATCGTCTTGTCCTGCGTGCTTTTCGCTCTTCGCGAAAATGCGGTCTCGGATGTCTGCGCCTGCCCCTCCGCTCCCGCCGATACATCAGTTCGTTTTCAGTCGGCTCAAATTCCATCGGCTGCATGACTTGCATTCCGCCGCCACCCTCTTCGGTGCCAGCAGGCGCGGTTGCCGCCATATCATCGTCGCCGTTCACGTTCCTTTTTCCTGTGATGGCGCCGCCGATGGCGCTTGCGCCGGTTGGGCTCCCCCAAGAAGAAAATCGGCCCGCCTATCCGCTCGTCATCGTCGCGCTCGCCGCGCCCACGGATCTCCCCGCGTTCGCCGCTCTCACCCATGGGGCCCCTGAATCCGCCCCCTCTACCGCCGCGAGCCACGTTTCGCCTTCCTCGTCCTCCGCTGCTGCACCGGCACCCGGTCGATCGGGTCCGGCCTTATGTCCTCATCAATCCGCCCCTTCGCATGACCAATATGCCGCCCCAACTTTTGCCTATGACGGCGCACCCATTGGCCCTCCGGTGTTGCCCGGGATCGGGTTGGCCTGTGACGGCCCAATCGATGAACCTGAGAATCCCAAGGATGGGCCAATCTTGGGGCCCTTCTCCTTGATCGCGTCGTTGAATTTCTTCTTCGCTGAGTTGAGAGCCGCCCACGCACGATTCAGGTCCGTCCCTGCATCCGGCAACATCTGCTGGGTGTGAACCTGCATGGTGCTGATGACCCGGAGTAATTGGTCAAGGGTGCTGGTCGCGAAATCGACGTTGGATCTCTTGGCCTGATCCATCCGCTGGGAGATCGCGGCCATCAGGATGTTGCCGGGATCTGCGGCAGCGGGATTGCCGGGCAAGCTACCGCTAGGCGCTGCTCCACCCGGGTTGGGCGTGGGCCCCTGAGTAGGCCCGCGCCGCAGATTCATCATCGCCTGTGGCGTAAATGCCACTAGTCGTTACCGCCGGTCCCCTTGGGGAAGTACCCCAGCGGGTCTTTCGAGCGCGGCGCCGGGACCGCCTCGCCTACCGCCACGTCGTTCTTGAGCGGCATCCGCGCGTACGGAGTCCGCATATCCGGCAAGCCGCCACGGTCGTCCGTGTTGAGCCTGCCCTGTCCATTGCTCAAACCTTTCTTGTCTGCCATTGCCACCCTCCGATTACTTATGCCGTGGTCCGCGCGCCTGCCGTCGCGCACGGCGCACGAACCACTTGCCTCTCGACTTAACGCTGCGTGCTCTTCTCACCAGTCCACCCGCTGCCCAGCCCTGCCCGCTCCACTTAATCGCGGGAGTCAGCGATAAAGGGGGCCGCGACCCCTAACAATCGGTGGTGGCAATTGTCAGTAGGCCGCAGCCCGAAAATTGTTGCCAAGGCTTCCGGCGAGCCGATCCTTTCGGCGGCTGCAAGCCTTGGGCGGAAGCCTGCTAATGCCTACTTCCGACCGTGCCTGCGGCCTCTGCGCCGTCCGCGTCGTTCACGAATGTCATCAAACATCGTGGGCCACCTCCTTCTCAGATTTCGTCCCGGGCGACGATTTGTCCGTCCTCACGCACTCGCACCTCGCGCGCATCCCCATAGCGACCGATAAGAGTCATCGCAGAGCGCTCCAGATAGGCGTGGCGCTCCGTTTCATCCATCTGGCCCCAGTCGGATTCATGGATGTCGAACGGCCAAGAGAGCTTGCCGCCGATTGCAACCTGAACTTTGAAATAGCCAGTACGATCCGGCCACGATTGGAAGGAGACGATCTCGACGCGAGAATTGAGCCTCACGCCGTCAGGAAACAGGCGGCGGAAATCAAAGGCAATTCGTGTGGGAGAAAAAGGAGAAAAAGGAGAAGTCCGTTATTTGTCGCGTAACGGATCTAGATCGAGATCGGGCTGTTTATATGTAACAGATCCTCGCGTCGTACTTGGATGCGCCAGCGCCCGCGACAATCGCGGAATGCGCGGTATCCGAAGTCAGACAGCACGTCACCGGCATAGAGCCACTTGTAAACCGTCTTGGGCTTGCGATCGACCAGCCGCGAAAATGCGTTCACCGAAATCCAGCGCTCGCGCTCGCCTTCCTTCAACCACGGGGCGGGAACGTGCCGGATCATTTTTTCTTCCCCTCATTCTTGAGTTCCTGCATCTTGGCCTGAAGCTCCATCTGCATCTGGGCTTCTTTGTTCAAACGATCCAGCACCTTCTTGCGATTCGGGTAGCGCACCGCTTCCAGCAAGCCTTCGGTATCGAGAGCGCCCATGTTCTTCAGTGCCAGCGCGAGTTGCCGAATCATCACGCCAGAAAAAGGCTGAAGCGAAGCCGGATCGACGTGCGCTTCGTATTGGAGGACGTGTTCCGCAGTCACTGGCTCCCATTGGATGGTCCCAAAGCCGTCAGCCCGGGGATCGGCGTAGAGGCGCCGGTCCTTGGTGTACTGGGCCATAGTGGTGAATATCAGATAGGCAAGCCGCCTGATGGGCTCGTACATGAGCTTGGCGCGACCGCGTGTCAGGGTCTGGCCCTGCATCAGCGAGCCTGTGAATAAATCGTTGCTGACGTTGCCGGAGGGGTTGAGCCCCATGCGGGGATCGCCGAAGCCCTGAAGCATCCGCTGCTTGGCGAGCAAGATTTCGCCGGTTGAAACTCCGTCACCGCTGCCCTTCGGCTGCACCAGAGTTGGGACGGGCGAGCCCTGCGCGATCATCTGGACTTCACCCGGCACACCCCCGAATCTTTCGGTGTCAATGCCGGTGGACTCATCGACAAACCAGACCCCGTTCAGTAAGCGGACCATGTTTTCAAAATCTTGAGTGGTAAACCGTTCCGCCATGTCCTGAAGGGCTTTGGTGTACCTGAATGGGGGCGGGGCCCAGAAGCCATGCAGCGCGGGCATCCCCAAGAAGCGGATGATCGGGAACTCTCCATGGAGATAAGGATTCTCTCCATCGAACAGGATCACGTTGTTGGCTTCGATGATCATGCGCCCGCGCGGATACCGCATCCGGTACTCCTGCTTGCCCATGCCCTCGAAACTGATCTCTTTGTTCTTGTCGTTGCGCAGCCGGACCCGCGAGTTGTCGCGCAAGAATAATGTGCGAACTCTGACGCGCGCATCACCCGGGGTTGAACTCACGGGTAGCCCCGGGATCATGCCCTGCATCGGGCCGCTGGGAACTTCCAAGCCGAAGGTCCGGTTACGGCCCATCGTGCCCAACGGGATCGGCTCCGGGGATCGGTTGAGCGTCACCCGCTGAGCGGGGATGGGCCAATACTGCTTGATGGTGTCGAGCCACATGTGATCTTCCAAGATGACGTACTGCCACTTGCGATCATCGATGGCATACGGATCCGGGAAGACGGTCTCCGGGTCGCGCCAGTACACCGTGGTGTCGCCGCGCCCATTGCGCATCTGCTCGTCGAAACCAACTTGGATGAAGCCGCAGCCGACATACCAACTCCACATCAACGCATACAGGATCTGGATGTTGACGTTGCTGTCTCTCCACTGAGCTTGCAGACAAGCCTCTGCTTGCTCGTCCTGTTCGTAATTTGTCCACGTCTTGCAGAGGTAGATGCGCGGGTCGATGTCGGTGAGATCGATCGCTTCCATGAAGCCCAGTATCTGGGCCTCAGGGATTCGCATGGTGGGACGGAAGATCGGAGTTTCAGTGTCGCGCGGGTAGAGGTTATAGCCCTCCCTTACGGTGCGGAACCATTCGTCTCCGACTTGGTCTTTTCGCTGCTGCTGGGCAATTCGCTGGAGGTTATCGATTTGCTGGCAGATGCGGTTTTCCGCCGCGAGCGCTTCTTTGTCTGCGTCGGTGTTTCCACCGATGCGTCGGATGGTAGCTCTACTCGCCATCGAGAACCGATCTCGTCCATCGGCAAGCGAAGCTCGCCGTCGCGGCCACCACCGATCGCAGATACTTTTCTTATATGCTCTTCAACCTCACGCGCAACTGCGAGGATCTCCTTCAAGTTGGCGACCACCCCACTGGAGGTCAGCAGGGCGAGATGCCGCATGAGTTGCAGCATCAGTTGGGACCACGCCTTGCCGGTGTCCTGCGAGTAGGTGGCGATGAACTCCTCGCTGATGATCTCCAGAAGTTCAGGCGTGGTCAGTTGCTTGGCTTTCTTTCGCGGTATCTGAACATGTCCCCCACCGGCTGCTCCGGCCCGTGCAGCATTCGGCTGGTGCGGATTTGCTCCTCGCGTTTCATTAGTTCCGGGTTGGTTATCACCCGGGATGTCGGCATCTGCTTGGGTGGTTTCTTCTTCGCTTGGCATATGTGGCACTCCGTGCCTTCGTGAACCATCTGCCCCCACGCGAGGTGCTCAAGAGCGTTCGCAATGCGATCCAGAGCTTTCATCGGCCTCGGCGGAACCGCTGCCATTCCTCCGCGTGGTGTCTCTGCATCCACTCGCTGAACGACATTGCAGTTCGCCCCTCGCGCAATTCCATCTGGTATGTTTCAAAGCGCTCCGACATGGTCGGCTCCCTGCGGAATGCTTGCGCTTGCAGTCGGTAGTATTCGTTTTCGATTGTTGGACTCATAGGACGACCGGGGTAGTTGCGCGCAGCGTAGCCTTCTAAGGTTTCCCCGCGAATAATGCGGTTCTGGGTTTCCAGCGCCGCGAGGTCTCCAGCGGCATGTTGACTAAACGCGAAGGCCAGCGAATTCGGGTTGTGTACGCGCAACCAATCGCGGAACGATTCATTAGAGCCACTTTGCTGCCACGCTCGATAGTCGCGTCCTAGCGGAGAATCTGGATCACGCCGCGCCAGCGTGCCGACATAAACTTCGTTGGGGTCGGCCTGTTCCCTCATGCGCTGGAATTGCTGCATCAAATTTGGATCTGCCCAATTTTCCGATGCTGCGTTGCGTTGTGCCCATTCTGGGAACGATTCGCCGGGGATGTAGTCCGTCTGCCGGGACTGGCCCGTCGGCGCGGGTTCATCGGGCGGCAAAATTCCACGCGAGCGCAGCGCATCACGCGCGTTGGTGCGTATTTCAAGATCGTTTGACCGCGCTTGGCGCATGAGGTCGGAGGTCAGTTGGTCTGACTGAGTCGGGCCGCGTGTTCGCTCGTAGGCACCGACACCGGGACGTGGTCTGGTTCCTCCCAGTAAGGCGGGCGGCTCCTCTGCGGATGTCTGGCCCCCGCTTCTGAAGCGTTCCCAATCCCGGGCGTGGTTCTCCCGCATCCACTCACCGAAAGACTGGGTCGTGCGTCCTTCCTGCAACAGCATTTGATATTCGTCAAACCGCTCAGCTTCAGTGGCCTGCCGCTCAGCGGGCTGTTGCTGCTCTTCATGCTGGCGACGGGCCTCTGTCCGTCTTTGGCCCCTAGCTTCGTTGAATTGCCGATAGTCTTCCGGGTACTCCCGCTGGATCCATTCTTCCAGCGTTCCCTGCCCTCCGGCGCGTTGCCATTGGTTCCACCAGCCCCGCAAGACATCGCGCAGTTCTTCAGCCTGCCGCGCTCCCACATAATTTCGCCGGATGAAGGTATCGAACCAGTTTTGAAACTGTTGTGCCGGTGGTCGCGCGGGCTCCGGCTCAGCATGTTGGCGTGCCAGTATCCGGCGATTGTGGGGGATGTCGGCACCGCTAGGTTCAAGCGTGGGAGTGCCGACCCGCTCGCTTAGGGGCGGTGCAGTCGTGAGTAGCCGGGACAAGGTCGGGTACTCACGAGGATGGGCCCGCTGTAACCAGTCTGGAAATCGCTGGGCGAAGTTGGCCTCGCGAGACATCCATTCATCGAAGTACGGGCGCAACTCTGCTTGCGCGCTAGAAGAAAGATGACTCAAATATTGCCGCTCAAATCCCTCGCGTATTGTGCGCGGGCGTTGCCCTGTGGGCTCGCCGCCTTCCAGCGGCTGGAGATTTCCATAGCGAGCGCGGTAAGCAGCCGGGTCGTGCTGGCGCAGCCACGTCGAATAATTCTGGCCCATCTGCCCCGATGGCAGAGCATCGACATATGCCCGGTACTCGGCTTCATACGGGATTACGGCAGGATCGCGCGGATCGGGCCTGCGTCCAGCCATCTGCTGCACGGCCTGCCGGGTCCGGTTGGGGTCGCTTCTTGAGATTTGTTGTTCTGGCTCTGACGGGAAAAGCTGACCCTGTCCCGGGTGTGCCCCGAATCCCTGCGTGGCCCGTTCTTCCGCCGCTTCCGGGTGCTCCTGCTGGAGCCACTGTTCGTAGGTCTGCGGACCCCTGCGGCCCTCCTCGTAATTTATCCGCCGCGAGTTGTAATACTCTTCCCACTCGTTCCAGTAGGGCAGGGCTCTTCCTGTAGTCGGTAGTACGGATGGACGGGTCGGCATTCCCTCCATCAGCGTTCCTGCCTCGCGTGCGCGCAGCCTTGACGGGGGCCACAGCGAGACGAGTTCATCAGCGCGTGTATGCTGAAGCCCGGTGATGCGTTGTGCGATCACCCCATCGGAATCCGGGTAGTCCTGCATCAATTGCCGGTAGATGGTGAAGAGATGGTGACCACCTCCTCCACCGCTGGTGTCCAGCATATCGACGTGGATCAGCCTCAGACCGTTTATTGTGTCATCGTCAGCGTCAACTCCCCGCCGCGTTAGAATCTTCTCGATCTGTTCCCGGGCATTGGGCGAAATATTTCCCGTGTCGTGTGGAAACTTCACATCGAGATAGCCAACGTGCTGCTGCGCCTCGTTGAGAACGACGTAGTTGTTCCGGTAACTCCCGGCGGTTTGATGCGGGTCGAGTTTCAGAGTCACGCGCCCGGTGATCCCGCCCGGGACATCCTTGTTGATGTCGGCGCCGCCGAATGCCATCGCCATCGGCGTCATGTTCAGCGCCATCGCCTGATTCAGCAGTGAACGCTGCGTCTCCGGTACGCGCGGATCGAAGCTCATCTGCATCATTTCGTGGGTTTCAGGAAAGTCGAATGCCGGGCGGCGAGGTTGCTGCGGCCCCGGAGGGACCAACCCGGGAGTTCCCCCCGGAGAGCCAAGAAGTTCTTGCAGGCGCCCTTGGGGCGACTGCTGAGCGGGCGGTTGCCCCCCGCCCATGTACCGGCTCAACTGGTCGGCAATAGCCTTGCTAACGAGCGCTCCCACTGGTCCTCATGTAGCGATTGATCTGGTCGATGACCTTGGCCTCTTCCGGCGTTACTCCCTTGGTGCCAGACAGTGGGGTGCCCTCCATGCGATTGAACAAGCGCGCGAACATTCGATCGCGGATTAGTTCCGGCAGATAAACCCCGTAGGCAAACTGATCCAGACTCCGCTCGTCGTGCTGCTTGAGCTTGCTCTGCTGATACCAGTCCGACAGGCGATGCTGCTGCTGGCGGGTCAGGATATTGCGCAGCGAGGTGGTCATCTGCTGGTAGCGCGGATCCTCGGCCTGCATCATGTGAAGAGATTCCAGTCCAACCAGTCCGGGCCATGAGGAGGGCGTGTAGTAGTAGGGACTCTCGCCCATCTCCACCGTCCAGTTGCCCTTGAAGGGATTGGCTGGCTCCGTGGGCGAGAAGGTCTCGCTGTAACCCTCGCGCCGTGGGTTGTACGTCAGGCGCATGGGGTTGAACTGGCTCAGGCGCGGGTACTCCCGGGTCGCGGCCTGTACTGCCCACGAGTAGGGGTCGGACGGCGTGGTCGGTGACAGGAGCGCGGGCATTATCGCCGGGGGTTCCGTCTTAGTTGCGGACGTTGTGGACGATACCACCGCCAGCGCGGGACCGGACGGGTGCCCTCAATCTTCGGATCGGTGCGCGGGTCTTCGCTGAAGGGCGCATCGCCGGTCGGCGCGTAAAGCCGAAACTGGTCGCGCTTCACATCCATCGGCAGGCCCGCCTCTTCTCTCATCACCAGACTCCCGCCAGACGGTCACCCACCTTCTGCTTGCGCCTGAGCGTCTTCACATAGAACTTTTCCCGCAGATAGGCGTGCGGCTCGCTATCGTAATCGAGCGGCATCATTTCCCCTTCCATTTCGCGCTCCAGAAGTCTTCGTGATTCACCAGCGCTTTTAGGCGGGGGATATTGATCCAGAGCCACAGCAGCAATCGCTGCCGCCACGAAAATGTCGTCGTGGCCGCGCTTGATCTCCCACCGGACAGTGAGGTCGTCACGCATACAAAAGCCCATCTGCACGAGCAGGCGCTTATCGCGGACCTTAAGAAAACCATGCTTGGCGCCGTTGTCGATGGGCCGGATGAACTCGCGGAAGACAATCAGCATCTTTTGCCGCGAGCGGTAGGTGGTCTCCCAGCCAAGAGCCTTCCCAACGTGCTTATATCGCTTGTCGTCTTTTCCCAACCACCCGTACAACGCCGGGTAGTGGTAGCGATCGCGCAGGAGCTTGTTTACTTGGGATCCGTCGCCGCCGGTCTGCTCAATATTAACGAGCGCCTTGTTGTACCAGCGCGCGAGCGCGTTGACGATCCACGCGAACTCATCGACTCCGGTTCTGGCGGTATAGGTGAAAGCCTGATTTCCAGTAATTCCGTTCCATCCGACTGCTGCGCTAAAATCTCCTTGAGCAGTGCCCGAAGGATCAAGATTCCCTCGCGCGGCGTCTCCACCAATATAATATTTGTCGCCGGGAATAGGCTCTTCCCAGATCCAGAGCGGCGATGCTTCGCTCCGACTTTGCCGGACGAGGTTAACTTCATGTTGGCCGTTGGTGAGCAAGATCCCAAGCCTCAAGCGTGTTGTGTATCCGCTCTTGCAGGCGCTTGGCCGCGTCGTCCACCTCTTCGTAGGTCGCGACCGATGTAGCCGCAAAGAACTCCGGGCATTGCCAGTCCTCCGCAGCGCACGCCGTTCCCAGCACTTGGATCGAGATGGCTCCGGGCAAGTTGCTCCAATCCATGTGCCACTGCCAGCCGTTCATGTAGGGGTCGCCCGCCAGCAGGGCATTGAGCGCTTTGCCCACCATGCGACACAGGTGTTCCGGGTCGCGCCGGAAAGCCACATCGAGATCGAAATGCTGATTGACGATCTCCTGCTCAGTTGCCAAATGAAACCCTTTGCGTATGCGTTTCACCATAGTCTCCGGGTCATGACGTAATTAAGCGCGCGATCGTAGATCGCGGCTATGATCAGCGCGCTGACCACCGTCCCACCGATTGCGGCCAGTACGTCAATCAGGATGTTCATCAGGCCGACTCCTTCAGAGGCAGTTCAATGTCGCCCATGAACTTGGGCTTGCGCAAGGTCGATTCTGCCGCCTTGATCTCGCCGGGCAGAAAGGCTGGGGTGCCGGTGGAGATGAACGCTTCCTCCGGGGTGGTCGGGTACTCCTGATGGAACTTATCGACGTATCCCTGACAGCGATTAGGGATGGCCCAACGTCGCCAACTTATCTGTTCCAGATCAGCGCCGTGGATCTCGACCAAGTCCTGCTCCTCCGCATCGAGGTTCTTGGGCGTCACGTCATTGGCTTCTGGGTCCATGCGGGAGACCGGGTCCATCAACCATGAGATGAAGATGGGGACGAACTGGTTGCGGCCCTCCACCGCTTCGGTCCAGTAACCATAGAAGGTCTCGCCGAACCCAACCTTTCCGTTGGCGGTGCTCTCTATCAGGATCATGGTGTCGGGCCGGTAGGCGACGGTCGAGATGAGCGCGGTGAATGCGTCTTCGGCTTGTTCGTAAAATGCCGCTTCCGACAGGTGCAGCGCGGTAACAGTGAGTCCTCTAGCTCCCTCAACCGTTTTAGCCGTTGCAATTGAGTAGAGACTTTCGCCTTCCACATGAGCGAACCTCAACTCATGCGCGGTACGAAATTCCTCCGGGTCAAGGCCACAGTCAGAACACAGGGTTGCGTGCCCAGCACGGGCATCGCGGAACATCGCCCGCACGTTCTTGGCGCGATGCGCGACACTCATCGCGGTGGCGTTGGCGAACGCGGTGCAGTGAACCACGTTTAGGAAACTACATAATGTTGAAATGCCGACACGCCGGGCCTTGAGCACGATGGCCCAAGCCGGTTTGTTCTCCCGGCACTGCCGCATGAGCCGGTCGATGACCAGTTGCTGGGAGGGATTGAGGGTCAGCGGGACTTGGGCGGCGCGGTCCCGGTGCTTGATGCGGAAGCCTTTGAAGTTAACGGCGTGGAGGTCGATATACACGGCTTCCTCCGAAGCGTGTGTCTGCCACCACGCCGCCAGCGTAGCATGGCGCTACCGATGCGACACGTCGTCGTGGTCGTGATCGTCGCCGCGATGATGCCCTGCTCGTAGTCCGGTTTTAACCTTCATTGTGAATACCTCCGTTAGAAAATCCGCGTGTTCAGTCGCCCGCACAATTGGACAGGCAGGACGCTTCCGCAACCCGGCAGGCATCCTCCAGCTTGGAAAACGCCACCGCGCACAGCGCCTTCTGACGCGCGTTCTTGGCCCGGTCCAGACACTCTTCAAGTTTGGCCTCATCCGCCGCCAGACAGGTGTTGAATTGGGTGTCGCAGCGCGATGTGCAGGCGTCCTGCGCCCGGACCAGTCCATTACCGACCAGCAACAGGCTCGTCACGAAAACAGTCATCGCCAAGGTTTTCATTGAAAATCTCCCTTAGGCGGGCATTGTTAGCAGAAACGCTCCGATACCTCCACCACGCCCGTTATTTCTTCTTCCATGTAACCATAACATGCACGTCATTCGCGTCATGATCAGCTATATAGAAGAGGAAATCAGCACTACGGCGCAGCCTGCGCCGCAGGCGCTTGAGCAGGCGGATGACGTGAATCGGCAGGGAGAGGTCGTCACCTTGCCAGAGGGACTTGGTAGGGCGGGCCATCCTCCAGCACTTCGTCGTTCATTGGATGAGGCGCGGGAACGGGGGCCCGGTGATCAGCCCCAGAGCTTCCAGCAGGTACACCACCAAAATCAGTGCGAGGATCGCGCGGATGACCGTTCGCACCGGCCCGAACATCGGCACCATCCCCACTGCCCAGTCGATCAAATAGAAGATGAGTCCGATGATGACGAGATAGATGAGCAGTTGAATCAGGCCCGCCATCAGAAGGCTATCGTCCCCCGGATGCTGCCCTGCTGCTTGGCCCGCCGCTCGTTGGCAATCCGCGAGACTTCCCGGTAGCACGCCTCTGAGCACGCGCGCAGCGCCTGAAGCTCCCCGGTAAGCTCGTCGCGGATGACGATCTCCCCGGCGAACCTCCCGCCCGGTAGCGGCTTCTGGCAGTGGGTACACAGGAGCGCGGTGCGGGCCTGCTCCAGTTGCTGGAGTCTCTTCGCACAGCGCTCCAAGGTCTCCTGCAACATCCGGCAGAGCGGGCGCAGCCGCTCCTCAGGAAAGTTCTTGACCAAGAAATCTATCGACAGCGTCGTGCAGTAGTCGCCGAAAAGCTCCTCGTTGAACTCCGGCTCCAAGAGCGTGCCGTCACCGTTGCCGGTAGGTTCCACTACCGGATCCAACACCTTGGGCCGCTCCACGCGCCGCCCCTTCACTTTCGCGCGTATTTCCATTGCTTCACCTAAAGGTGCGAATGCCGTTGGTGCGCTGGACCTGTTCTCTCAAGTGTTTGCGGTACTCCGGCTTGGTTATGATGTTGACCTGATCGCAGCCATCACACTTGAACACCCACTCCTGCTCATTCTCCTGTACGCAGCGCATCTCCATCCCGCCGCGCGGGCAGTAAGGGGATTTATTGCCGCACTTTGGAATGACGGGCTTCAAGCTCGCGCACCGACTTGGTTATCGCGCTCAGCATGTCATGCTCTTCGTTACCCATGCGCAGGATGTCTTTCTCATCCAGCCGGAGCAGGTTGAGCTTGCTGCCGAACTTCAACCACCCGCCACACTCAATGCAGACCGTGAAGTCGCCCGGCTGCGGGTCCGCAAATATCCCCGGCTCACTGATGTGCGAGGCCGCATCTATCTTATGTCCGCAAATCGGACACTCCCCCAAGGGAATCCGCGCGGGGGTCTCTGCCAGCTTGTAGCTCGTCATATCAAGTGGGTGGATTCCCGCTCCTTGGTCTCCAGCATCACTACCGCTTCAAGATCGCTAGTCATCTTGAGCACTACCAGCCGGTCGCCTTCCTTCAGGTCAAGCCGTTCCAAAGTCAATCCCATGATGTGCGGAAAGCTACCCAGAAAGCGGATTTCGTATCTGGCGATTCCCTCAAACGTGACCTGTGTGTTGCCGTCCACCATTACTGGAACAGCTTCCCCGCATTCCCGCTCTTGCGCATCTCCTCCTCCACCTCGTGAAAATCACTCATGTCCACTTCCGGTGTTACGCTGCTTTCGCGGTTGAGCGATCGTCGCGGATGATCCGGCGGCAGCGTGGACCCGGGACGTGGACCTTCCTTGCTCACATAGCTGTCCTGAAATAACTGCGCGGGCTTCGGCCCCGCTCCCTCCGCATCCGCTCCTCCCACTGCAATCGGCTGCGGCTTCTTCTTCGGAAACTCCACCTTCAACTCTGGTACTGGCCGACCCCGCCGTCGAGTTCTTGGGGGATCGACAGGCGGCGGCTTTACCTGCGGTGTCCCCTCAGGTGGTCGGCCATTGCCATCAGGCTTAGCAGGTAGCGTGTAGCTAGGCACCGGGTATCCAAACTGCTTTGCCAATTCTGCAAACCACGCATCCGCATTAGCCAGCGATTCTTTCAGCGCCGCACGCAATTCCACTGCCGACTTTGCATCCAACGAATCCCACTGGATGTTTCGCAACTGGCAGAGAACTTCAGGTGTCATCGCTTGTGCGGGGTCTTCCGATGCGGAGCTTTGTGATGAGCCACATGAGGTCGAGCTTCCACCTTCTGAAACTGCGGCGGCGGATCCGCTGGCACCTCCTCTATATGTGCGGGCTTCGGATAGACCGGCGGCGGCTTCGCATCCTCAGGTGGCGGCGCTTCTACAAACTTCGGCGGCTGTTCAACGTGCTCGGGAAAGCGCGTCTCATTCTCCTCATACTCCGACTGGTAAGCCTCGATGAGATCATGTAGCGCCTGCTGACATTGATCCAGCAACTGCCCGTCCGGCACCTGTATCCGCAAGGTCGGCAAGTGCAGCGCGAACTCGCGAATCTTGTCGAACTCTTCCTTGGTCATGCCGCCTGCAACGCCGCGATCAATCCTTCCATCTTCTGCCCCAGCGTCAGCGGCTCCTGCCCCTCCGGCGGCGGTTCAGATGGATCAAACGGTCCATCCTTCATGTCCTTCGTACATACCGCCATCACCACCTGACACCAGTCCAGTAACTGCTGGTCGTTGTAAACCTTCCGCATCTCACTGAACTGCTGGGTGAACGCGCTCATCGTGTCGTATTGATCCTGTGTCATCTCTCCTCCTTTATGGATGATGTGGTGAAGTCGGTGCTACTGCTGCCGGGTAATGCCAACTGTTGTGCTCTTGATCATAAACCATCCCCGGTGGTGCCCCCGCCGGATACACCGGCTGCGCTGGTGCTGCCTGCGTGATGTTCCCCGTCGCTACTGCCGGATCTGTTACCACCTGCGGCGCTGGCTCCCATGAAAACCACAACGCACTCACCAGCCCGAACACCGCTACCAACCAGACACTCTTCATCTCAATTTCCCTGCGCGGCTTCTCTATCATCGTATCCAACAATACCGGCCCCGGTCTCCTGTCCGTCAGTACCGGCCAGTCCTTCCCCATCACCGGCATTACCACCCTCTCCCTCACCCGCTGCCGATGCTCCCACCTCCACAGCATCCATAAAATTACCGGCAACCATATCCACAGCGGTACTACGAGGCCCACCTTCTGATCACCCTCTCATACCTCTTCAATAACTCCGGCCTGAAATTCTCCCTCTGAAACGTGATCCCCGTATTCCAACAACATACTATCCCCCCATCCCCACTCTCCCCCTCCACCGTCATCACCGGACCCCCACTCTTCAACCTCACCAAATCCCCCGCCACCATCCCCTCCACATTCTCTCTCACCGATTCCCCTCTCACCCGATTCAGCGTCTTTAGGTAACTTCCCATACCAATTCCTCCTACTCTCCCAATTCCCATATGGCAAATTTCAACTTTCTGTGAGCGGGGGAGACACATAAGGATCCGTCGGACGCCGCGCCGCCGCCACCCACCGCAACAGGCTCGGCGTCAACCGGGGGCCCCACGCGGGCCCGGGGACCGACCCGAAAAGAAACGCGGGACGCAAGAAAGATAAGTTTGCGCCCAGCCCTAACGAGCGTTAGGAAAGCCCGCGCTAGTTGACATAATCGCTTTTATGCGAAGGCAACTTGCGAACGCCTGACTCGCGGGATGCGAGCGGCTCAGGCAAGTCTTTGCTGTCTGCGAAGGGCGAGAACGCCTTAGCAAGCCGCTCCTCACGCCCAGCCCAGCGCGCAGCCGTGGCCCGCTTGAGGTTGGGCCAGCCCAGAGAGCGCCAATAAGCCGCTCTACGGAGCCCGCATAAGCGCTGAAACGCGCGCAGCCCTGACCGACTATCGAACGGCATACGGCTGAGGATAGGACGAACCCAGCTAGAGCGCAACGCGGGCAAGGGCTTTGTACGCTACCACGCAGAGCACGCTATCGACATTAGCTAGCCTGATACCTATCGTCTAAAGATTTCATGCAACGCTAGCACACCGCGCTATTGACATATGGATAGACGGGGAGCATTGTGGATAGTGAGGTTACTGACTGACGGCGAGACCCGGGACAAATCCCAAAGCTTACGCGCGGCCCCCACCAGCCTAGCGGCCCTGAATCCCGCGCGGACCACAAAGCCCAACAAATAGGACGTCACCCGCGATTGATGGCCCGGCTACCAGCCTGAACCCTTTGGAACGCGCAACGGCTTTCAGAAGAGCAATCGGGCCCTTTGAGCACCGTCCAAGTTTCAGGGGGTAAGCGGACCATTTTGGGTTAACGCCTGTTATGAGCGGGTGAAACTCCCCGGGATGGCCCGCAGTTAAACGGATTGTCTAGGCAGTGGGTGCTGCCTACCGATGATGGGCCCGGCTAGGCCCGAAACAATCCAAGGAGCAAGACGAGCATGGCGACCTACATTGAGAATCCGGGTGCATATGATGCGGCGATACAGGCCCGCATTAAGCAGAACGCGCGCATAGGACGGGAGCGGAGATGGATGGCTGAGGATCCTAGCCGCAAGGAGTTAATCGAAGCGCTGAGCCGTCATTGCTACGGCTATCAGCCTGAGGATGGCGGGGAGTATGTCAGGGCCCGCAACGTCAATCCGTTTCTCGCCAAGATGCAAGACTCCTATGTGGAGTGGGGATCGCTGACAGGGAATCAGGAAGCGGCAGTTAGAAAGGTGCTGGCGGGAGACGCGGAGCGCAAAGAGCGCTGGGCTGCTGAGCGGGCGGAGCGCGGAGCGAAATCCGGCCATATCGGCGAGGTTGGCAAGCGCCAAGTCTTCAAGCTGCATGTTGATACGGTGCTGAGCTTCGATTCTGACTACGGCACTTTCTACCTTCACATAATGCGCCAAGCCGATGACGTTGTGATCTACAAGGGATCCAAGCGGCTGGGCGAGAAGGGCGACGATCTGAGCGTCAAGGCAACCGTCAAGGAGCATGGGGAGCGGGATGGGGTGAGACAAACCATCATCACGCGCCCAGCGGAGCAAGTTGAGCCCGCTCCGCTCCCTGAGCCGGTAGAAGTGAAACTCTAAACGCTAGCATAAGGAGCAAGCGCATGAACTACATTCACAAGCTGCAAGAGCAGCGATTGGATCTACTTGAGGCGATCGTTGAAGCCCACAACTACATTGACGAATTGCTCGCCTACTTGGAGTCTCCCAAGTTTCACACTGACACCACTGTGCAAGTCAAAGACGTTTTGTCGCGACTTCTGCCCGCGCGCAGCGCGCTGATTCACGGCGAACATTGCAGCGACACGTTTCGCAAGGAGCAAGGCAAGTGAACGATCGCTATCAGGAATCATGGGACGACTATTTCGCGGCTGAGGATTCAATTCGGGAGCGCTACTGGGCTGAGCTTCTAGACGTTAAGCGGGAAGCGGAAATTTCCCGGGATGAGGATGCCTATCAGGCGATGGAGCGCTGGAACGCGCTATCGGTTGGAGCGCGCATCGGCGCGGTTATTGAGGATGCGGTTTTGTACGCGGTGAAAATGTTTGTCTGGGACATGCAGATCCCGGCTGAGGATGACATTCCCTTTTAGCTGCCTGAAACCGTGGGCCCGGGCTTTCCCGGGCTCACCTCTATCAAGCTGGCTATCAAGCGGAGCAATCGGAAGGAGCAAGCAAAATGGATGACAAGGTTTATCAGATCGTGACCGACAAGATTGTGGAACTTCTGAACGCTGGGACGGTGCCGTGGCGCAAGCCGTGGGCTGACCTGAATAACCCGGGTTTCGCTCCTCGCAACCTAGTGAGCATGAAACCCTATCGCGGGATCAATCGATTTCTGTTGGGCGCGAGCATGTATCGCTCCCCGTTCTGGATGACCTACAAGCAAGCGCTGGAATTGGGTGGGCACGTCAACAAGGGTGAGTCATCCACGATCGTTGTGTTCTGGAAAGTGGACACCTTCAAGGTAGAGCCCAAGGCGGATGACCCGGACGATGATGGCAAGCGCAAGCGGGTTATCCTTCGCTATTACCGGGTGTTCAATTCTGAGCAGTGTGAACTCCCCGAAAAGGTTCTCGCCAAGATTGAAAAGCATATCGGCGAAGCGAAGCGCGCGGATAACTTCGATCCGATAGCGTGTGCTGAGGAAATCGTTGACGGCTACAAGGGCAAGCCCGAAATCCAGAACGGCCCGTCAGCCTGCTACAACCCGCGTCTTGACCGCATCATGGTTCCCGCTCCTGAGCGTTTCGATCCGCCGTGTTCCTACTACGCGACCTTGTTTCACGAGATGGGCCATAGCACGGGCCACAAGGATCGGCTGGGCCGCAAGGGCGTGATGGAAGCGATCGTTTTCGGATCGAATGACTACAGCCGCGAGGAGCTAGTTGCAGAGATGACTTGCGCGTTTCTCTGCGCGGAAGCCGGGATCGCGATGGCGACCATCGAGAACTCAGCCGCCTACATCGCAAGCTGGCTCAAGGTTCTCAAGGCCGATCCCAAGGCGGTGGTTATTGCAGCCGCTCAGGCCCAAAAGGCGAGCGATTTCATTCTGGACCGCAAAGCAGCCCAGCCCGAAGCCGAAAACGCGGCAGAGGCAGCCTGAGCGCAAGCGCTGGGCATTCCCTAGAGAGTGAAGCCCGGGAGCAATCCCGGGCACGGGAAAATGACGCCTTCCCGCTTAGATCTAGCGTCAAGGGAGCAAGCGAATGAGCGAACCAAGAGAAATGGTCATGCTGTATCGTGGCGTTGAAGTCACCTTCAGCGAGTACGGGAAGCGCTTCACCATGGTAGCCGATCGGGAAGGTGAGACCGTTGACGATCAGAAGGATCCGGCAACGGTTTCCTTCAAGTCATGGGAAGAGGCGACGGCTGAAGTCGATCGGATTCGGGCGCTCCAGACCAAGCGGCAGCGCGCCAAGACCGCGATCAACGTGCTGACCGACACGGGCGAGGTTGCCACGATCACGGGTGTCCACGCGACCCGGGGCACGTTCAACGGACTGCCCGATCGCTACACCACCATCTACCCGAACACTGAAAGGGTGGAGAAGCTGATCAGGCAGCGCAACGAGATCCAGACCCAACTGCGCGCGGCAGAAAACAACCTGCGCCGGTTTGCGCTGGACCGGATCCGCAAGGCGTACAACGTGCGCGAGATTACGCCGGAGTACGTTGACGACGCACTTGAAGGGCTGCGCAAGGACATCGAGGAAAAATCCGCGCTGCCCGAAGAGCCCGAAACCAATAACCAGTAGCCGCTAGGAACTGCCCGGGCGCCTGTGGCCCGGGCCTCTAGCTAGCAGGCGATTTGCCTAGCAGAAGGAGCAATCAAATGAGCGCATACGTTTACACCGCGAGACATCCGCGCAACGCGCGCCGGGTGATGGTTGTCTGGAAGGATCAGCAGGGCAACCGGGTTGGGACTGAGGTGGTGGACTGCTTGATGATGGCGTTTCTCTACAAGCCAAGCGCCGGGGGCGGCTTCTATCTGCACGAGAGCCGCGAACTTGAGCGCGAACAGAACTGGGCCCGGCGCATGGTCGAGCGCCATGAGAACGCATGGAAGGGCATAGACCGGCCCCGCTACGCGGCGATTGGGTCATGCTACAAGGTCGGCTCCCGCGACAAGACCAAGGCTCCGGCCATCCGCGTTGGCTCTCACGTCATCGACTGGGGCGACCGTCCGGCCAAGCTCTACATGGTCGATGAGCCGGACGATAGCGGTGCCGTGCGGCACGGCGAGGTGATCAAGGTCATGGGCACGATCGTGCTGGACGAAACTCTTGTCTGCCCGTATTGCGGGAAACACAAGCGCGGATGGCGCGCCCAAGACGATCAAACCTTGTGCGCCAACTGTGACCGCACCGTGAGGCAATAGCTGACGCTGCCTGAAACTGCCGGGGCGCCCGTGGCCCCGGCCTCTATCAAGCTGGCGATATGCGAGCGGAGCAAGCAAATGAATGAGACCCGCGTATTTATCGAAGAGATCAGCAAGCTGGCTGGACAAAAGCAGGCCCTGATCGATGTCTGCCGCAAAGCATGGCACGAGCTTTCAATGTGCCGCTTCCCCGAATACAACGCCCGGACCATAGCCGGGGAAGTCTGCGACAAGATTTATGGAGTGCTGGCGAAGATCGAATCCCAAGACAGAGAAGGAGCATAGCGATGAGCGATAGCAAATTGAGTGACGTGAGGGTCCATATCGGCTGGATCGACTTCGGTCCTATGCCGGTATTCGGCTGCACCGGAAGCGCTCTCAGAGTGCTGGGCGTCAAGCATGAGACCCGCACGGTTACCGGCGAGGAGTTCAACCGCCTGTATGACGCGCGGGCGAAGTTTCAAAGAGCGCTGGCCGAGTATCAACGGATCGCGGGCAACATTCTGACCGCAGAGGTGAAGTAACATGCCAGCCCCGGAAGTCTCCAAACACCAGCGCTTGGCAATCAACCGGCGCCGGGCCCTGACGGTAGTGCAGTCCAATGTCGAGATGGCTGACTCGATACTGCACGTCATACAGCAGCACTTCAGCCAGCCACACCCGGACACGAAGCACTGCGACTGTGCAGACCGGCTGCGCGCGGCCCGGATGCTGCTGCGCGAAGCCATCCGCTTGGCCGGGCGTGGCGACGGGCGCTAGTTGACAGCGCTAGCAGCAGTGGCTATATTTCCACTGTGAGCCACAATTCTCCCCGAAATGGATGGTCGCTTGGAACTGTGCTGGGGCCCGGCCTCGCCGCCTGCCTTGAATGGCAAGGGCCCCCGCACCTCTAGCAAGCTGGCCTATTTGCGAGCAGGAGCAAGACGGTGAAAAACGGACGAGACATTAGGGAACTGGCGGCGGAACTTCAGGCCATCAAAGAGGGATCGCATGATTACCTCGCGATGGCTCCGCAACTAACCATGCAGGCGGATCGCACGCTGCGGCTGGGCAACCGGATCCAGCCCTTCGCAGTACGGCCCTATGCCCACGGGCAGATCGCGGCTTTGGCCGGGATCCCGAAAGCGTACTACGACCGCATGTATACCGAAGCGCCGGACCTTCTGGCGCGCAACGTGAACCAGTGGTTCGCCACTGACCGGGCCAAGGACAAGCAACTGATTCGCACGGTCGGCACTGACGTGCGCGCGGTGCTGTCTGATCGCTTCCGGGCACTCGACAACGTGGATTTGGCCGAAGCGGCGATCCCCGAATTGACGGAGCGGGGCGCGGTGGTTCAGTCCTGCGAGTTGACGGAGACCAAGTTCTACCTCAAGGCCACGCTGCCCACGCTGCGCCGGGCCCTTGGGTCAAACTCTCCGCTTCCGGTCGGCGCGCAGTTAGCGACCTACGAGGAAATCCCCAACTACGCGGAGCGCAAGGCTGAGAACGAGCGGCGCGGCTTCCGGGTCGGTGACGTGGTCGAAGCGATGCTGTGCCTGAGCAACAGCGAGGTGGGCGCCGGGACTCTGCGCATCGAGTGGGGCACCATGACGCTGGCCTGCCTGAACGCGCTCATCATCCCGGGCGACGGCTACAAGCGCTATCACGTTGGTCGCCGGGCTCAGCATCAGGACGACGACGCGGTGCGGGCCCTGATCAGCGACGAAGCCCGTGGGGCTGAAGACCGCGCGTTCTGGCTCAAGGTCCGGGACTTGGTCCGGCTGGCCTTCAACGAGGAGCGCTTCAACAAGCATGTCGCCAAGCTGGAAGGCGCCCAGAACGATCCGATCGCGGGCGACTTGGCCGAAGTGGTGGAGCGGGTGTCTGAGCGCTTCAGCTTCTCTGAGTCGATGGGCTCCAGCGTGCTGAAGCACCTGATCAACGGCGGGCAGCTTAACCGCTATGGCCTGTTGCAGGCGGTGACCCGGGCGAGCGCGGACGTGGACGACTACGACACGGCCACGGACATCGAGCGGGCGGGTGGAGAGATTCTGGAACTCCCCCGGCAGGACTGGCTCAACCTGAGCGGAACGCGCGCGGTGCGCGAGGTGGGCGCCATCGCTCAGTAACCACAACCCAAGCGGGGGGCTTCGGCCCCCCGTCTTTTTTTTTGCCCCGGAGAAACCAAATGCCAATCAAGTTGATGAAGAAACCGAAACCGGATCCGGTTACCGAATACTACGACGTACACGTCAAGCTGGACCCGGACGATTACTCGCGGGTGGTCGAACTGGCCCGCGAGGAAGACCGTCCACTGTCCGTCATGGTCCGGCGCATAGTGCATCTATGGCTCACGCGCGGACAATGAGGCTCGCAGCCATCCTGACGGCGGTAGTAGCCCTGAGCGGGTGCGCTGCCGCCGTCCACCCCCCACCGCGCTACGTTTACGACCGCTACCTGACTGACCCCGAAATGGTCGGCGGGCACTTGGTCTATAGCGACTGCACCCGCTGGTCGGACGGAGAGTTAACCTGTGTCGCCCACTGCCCCGGGTGCTAGGCTGGCCCGGGGCGGCGGGATACGTCCCGGTAACGGGCGGATTCACACCATGCACCGCGACTAAGAGGCTGTGCAGCAATGCAGAGGCCCGTTACCCGTAAGAAAGCCCGTCGCCCTCTTGCATTTGCTATCGTCATCCGCTATCGTTCCGCGATATGGAGCAAGCAATCATACGGTATTGGCAGTGTCCGCAGAACCCGGAGCACGTCTTTGACTGGGACGACTGGCGGGTGCTGCCGGACGAGAACTCAATCGGCTGGCGGGGCACGGTCGCCCGCTGTCCCTACGACCACCGCGAGATGCGGGCTGAGGTGGAACATGGCAACTGACAAGTGCGAACCGTGTCGAGAGAATCGGCACGCTGAGTGCTGGCAGAACCTGCCTTGGTACGAATGCCTGTGCCCGGTCTGCCGGACACCCCGAAAGCGGCGCGAGACCCGGCTGAGCGTGGGCCTGCGTGAACTAATCGAGCGCTTCGATCGCGAGTGCGTTTGCGACTGCCCGGACAATCAGGACCGGCACGTCATCATCGAGTGTCCCAACCGCTCGCCCCTGACTGTCTGGGTCCGGGTCGGAGACTGGAATCCCGTCCGCAACTTCTGCTCGACAATGTCGCGATGGTGCGCCTGACGGTCGCCCTGCTGTCGCTGCTGCTCTCAGGCTGCGCGGGCTTGGGAGCGGCGGCGGCGGTCATGCAGGGCATCGGCCAAGCCTACAACCCGCCCGCGTATTACGTCCGGCCCGTACACACCCAGTGCATTAACTTCGGCGATTTCGTGGACTGCACCACCCGATAGGGTTGCCCCGGCGGTACTGATCGGTAAGTGGCCCGGGCCCAGCCCGATACGCCGTCTTAATAGGCGCCCTGCCGGGGGCTTATGCGGATGCGGCCTGAGGCTCCGGTGGTGATTCGGGCGCGGATGCGCGCCGTCGCCGTCGTCTGCGCTTTGGCGGGCGCCATTCCATAGGCACGGGCTCAGCCGGAATCACGGATACGCCCTGATCACGCGCTCCTTGCAGGATGACGCGGATGATGTTCGCAAAGCTGTGCCCGGTCTCTTCGGTCAGCTTGCTCACCCATTCAAACAGATCAGGAGTCAGCCGGATAAAGACTGCCCGCGATCGGATCGGGTCTGCTTTGTGCGAAATATCCATACCGGCAACGATACGCTTATCGCGCTCCGATAGCAAGGACCGATAGCTGAATTAGTTTGCCTTATGCTAACTCGCTACCGATTTCATGCAAACGCTATTGACTGCCGCTATCGCTTTATGCAATAATAGATGATACGCGGGCAACTAGCCCCGGGAGCAAGCATATGGATGAAACGAAACGACCAGTGTTCTGGAGATGGGGCGACCCCGTGACGGTGCGCAATCCCATCCGCGAGAAGTGGGAAGCCTCTCAGGCCCGGCTCAAGGCTGAGCGGGATGCGAAGCGCGTGGCCTACTTCCTGAAGCACGGCTGTTGGCCGAAGGAGGGTCAGTCATGAGAATCACAATCAGGTCCACGCTCCAACCCGAGCGCGAGTTTGAGCGCTGCCAAGCAGCCACGCTGCTGGCCGGGGTCGCCGGTCACCCGGACGATGAGGCTTGCGGCAGCACGCCCGATTACCGGCTGCTCATCTACCGGCGCGACCCCAAGCACATGCACCGCGCCGAGCGCTTCCACTATGTGTGCGGCGACTGTCTGGGCGCCGTCATTGAGGGATTGCGCGATGACCGCTGCGTCCACATCACCCGCGAGGGCTACACATGTGGCTACGGGCGCGAGGAGCATGGCGAAGGCGCTGAGGGACGCGACCATGCGTTCAAGTCGTCATGAAGCGTTGGGTCTACGACGACGGGGGCCGCGCTGCGGCGGGCTTCAAGGGCAAGACCGGGGACTGCGTGACCCGGGCCATAGCCATCGCCCTAGAGAAGCCCTACGCGGAGGTCTACGAGTCCATCAACGAACTGGCCCGGGTGACCGAACGGGGCAAGAACCGGGGACGCTCCAGTGCCCGCACGGGAGTCTGGAAAGAGACCTATCGGCTCTACCTGCGGGCTCAAGGCTGGGAGTTCATCCCCTGCGTCCGCATCGGGACCGGCTGTCAGATCCACCTCCGGGCCAAGGAACTGCCCCCGGGGCGCATCATCACCCGCCTGAGCAAACACCTGAGCGCCGTCATCGATGGGGTGGTGCATGACACCTTCGATCCCAGCCGGGCCGGAACCCGGTGCGTCTATGGGTACTTCAGCAAGACGCATGAGGGCTTCGCCCACCGCATACCGCAGATATTCGGGGAGGGCGGGCAATGACTATCACCATCCGAAAGCACCATTCCAAGATTCACGGTGACCCGCGCGTGGCGCCGCAAGACCCGCGCTCGCAGTGCTGGGGCAAGGTCCAGTACGGCTACCGCAGGGAAGCCATGGAGGTCATCCGCACCAGCGGACAGGAAGGGCTGACCGTCTACTGCTGCCCGTGGCCCACCAGAGGATCGCGCTACCGGCGCCACTGGCACATCGGCCACGAGTTTGGCTGGGAGGAGCGGCAACAAGCAATGAAACTCGCGCCTGATGAACTTGAGGCGCTTAACCGGCTCCGGCTGCGCCGGGGTCAAGGAGCAAGCAAGTGAGTACAAAACTCACACCCACAGAACTGGCCGCGAAGCTGTACGCCCTCCAGCGTGCTCTGGAGGACGCAACCCTAGCCCGGGAGATGCTGGCCGAAGCGGACGGCGTCATCGCCCGGCTGCGCACTGAGATCGGGACCGACAACGACCTGATCAAGGCGCTGTTCTCATCTGAGCCCGTGGTGGTGATGAAGCGCCGCCGCACCAAGGGCTACCGCCACATCGGGCGCTCCGTCTGGCTGGAGCCCACCATGCAGTGCCTGAAGGACTTCCGGCGCCCGGCCACAATCATGGAGATGACGCCCAACCTGAAGGGCACGCCCGGCGAGACCACCAGCAGCATCCTGCAATCGCGCCTTCAGCGGCTGGTACGGGAGAAGCGCATCCAGCGCATCGATCCTCCCAATGGGGACCGGCTAGGCGTGCGCTACACGTCAGTGGTTCCGGTGGTGTCGTCGCCCCCGGCTACGGGCCCCATCATCCACCGGCACCGTGGGCAGGTTGATTCGGTCACCCACGATCACCGGGCCGTTAATGGTTCTGCCGCCCGCTGATCCACTCCTCTAGGGCATCCTGCCGGATCCGCCAATCGGCCCCTACCCGGAACATCCCGGGTAGGGTGCCGTCTTTTATGAGCCGATAGATGGTCGAGGGATGAACACGCAGGAAATCCGCGATCTCGTGTACGGTCATGATCTTGGGCAGGCCAGTTGTCTTGTCCAGTACCCGGCGGGAGATGGGCGGGGTCTTCAGGAGGACGCTACGCCGAACGCTTTCACGCGCCTTAAAAACAGGAGGGGTCTCTGCCGACAGCGGTAGCAGAGTAGCCGGAGCCCTGCCGCCGTTGCCACTGGCAACAAAGGTACGCGGTGACCGCGCGTTCCGCAGTGCTGGCAACTTTTTTTCCTCACTTCACCACTTCAGATAGTCGCGTAGCTGCTGCACCACAGGTGCCTGTGACTTGGCCGCAATCAATGCGTGCAATGCGTCGTACAGGAGATCGTTCACTTGGGGCGGCAACTCTTGCCCCTGCGGTACTGCGTTTCTGAGTTCTCGCCGTTCTCGCCGCCGCCGCCCTAGTTCCGTCTGGATGCGCTGGCTCAATTGTCCGGCGAGGCGTTGCTTGAGCTTTTGTGTCTCGTAGACCGAGTTGTGAACGTATGTCTGTCGGGTCCAAGTCTGGGCGGGGCGCCGGTGATGATGAGGACTGGTCGGCTCAAGGTAATCCTTCCTTGGGCGCCAGAGGCTTGAGATTTGGGC
>Ga0209465_10000042_pt1 | contig 54705 bp, 47 predicted proteins | sample PanSoiPlot1MoBio_FD_188321 | JGI IMG/M metagenome (GOLD analysis project Ga0209465, IMG submission 188321) | Tropical forest soil microbial communities from Panama analyzed to predict greenhouse gas emissions - Panama Soil Plot 1 MoBio (SPAdes)... | ecosystem: Environmental > Terrestrial > Soil...
ACTCGCCGAGCCGCGGCGGCAGCGAGCTGTTGAAGCGCACGTAATCGCTCACCTGCAGGAGCAGAAGACCGAGACCGGGGCTGCGCGCATAGGCATTGAATGGCCCGCCGTTGAGCTCGCTGTTGCGCGGCGGCGTCTTGAGAATGGTCGCCATCTTCTCCTGCTCGGGCGTCAGCTGGTCGAGGCGACGCTCAGAAAATCGCTCCTCCGCCTGCGCTGCGCAGTACAATAGACCGGCGATTGCAGCGCCGCCTGCGAAACGCGTGAGCGTACGAATGAGACGCACCATCGTTACCTCCTCGATTATGCTGTCTTCGCGCGATGAGCGTAAAGGTAGCCCGGATGGAGGAAGGCGCCAAGCAAAGCTGGCAGAGGCCCCACCGGTGCGCCGAACGTACATCCCCAAGGTGGACGGCACGCGGCGGCCGCTCGACGGCGACAGGAAGGGGTCGGCATGGTTGCGGCAGCACCGCACCAAGCCGTTGGCATCGAGGCGAGCGGCGGCTATGAACGGGCCGTGGTGGCGCAATTCGATGGCGGGACAATCACCTCAAACGCCGGTGCGCTGCTGTTGGGGCAGATGAGCCGTGGCCTTGAGCTGACGCGGCGCTTTGCGCAGTGCTTCCCAGAATCGTCCGCAGTTGTCCGCCAAAACCGTCAGGGGTATGAGAAATCCGTGCTACGGCCGAAATCCCTCGAAGATCATCTGGTCGGCGAAGCGCGCTGCCGTGGCGCGGTCTTGCGCGGCGCGGGCGGTCCAGGTGAGCAACGGCAATCCGACCATGAGCCGCGCTGCCCGCGGCGCGATCGCAGCGAGATCGTCCACCCGAAAGGCGAGGAAGGCGGGGCGGCTTTTCCATCCGTGCAGGAAAAATGTCAATTCAAGGCGCTGCGCCGAACTGAGATAGCCCCAAACCAGCGGCGGACAGCGGCGTCCCGCCGCGATACCGCGGACGACGTGCGGGGCAATGCGCCGCAAGGCGACGATAAGCGCGGGGTCAAACGACATAACGGCGACCGGCCCATGATAGCGCGCAAGCACGGCGGCGGTTCGCGTCGCAAGCCGAAGGTCGCTGTCGAACCGGCTCTTGAGTTCGATGACGAGCGTCGTGCGCCCGGCCACGAGGTCGAGCAGGTCTCCGAGGGTCATCATCCGGTCGGCGGTCGCACGGAACGGCACGCGTTTGAGAGCCGCGGCGGGCATGTCGCGGAGCGCGCCTGCACCATCGGTCAGACGGCCAAGCGCATCGTCATGATAAACCATGGCCTCGTCATCGGCGCTGATCTGCAGGTCGGCCTCAATGCCATAGTTGCCTGCTATCGCCGCCGCCGCGGCAGATGCGGTGTTTTCGACGATGCCCTGCGCGCAATCATGGAGCCCCCGATGGGCAATCGGGCGGGCGGTCAGCCAGCTGAGGTCGGGTTTCGATCCCGAACCGGGTCCTCGAGCCACTCCTCGTGTGCGGTCGCTCACGACACTTCGAATGTACCCTCGACCTCGACCGCTGCATCGGCCGGCAGCACGGCAACGCCGACGGTGGTACGGGCATGACGCCCCTTTTCGCCAAACACCGCCACCATCAGGTCAGAGGCGCCGTTCATCACTTTGGGACCATCAAGGAAATCCGGCGCCGAGTTGATGAAGCCGCCGAGCCGCACAACGCGGGCGACCTTGTCGAGGTCACCAAGGGCAGCCTTGACCTGCGCCAGCAGGTTGACGGCGCAGGCGCGGGCGGCGGTCTGACCCCGCTCCACGGTCACCTGTGAGCCAAGCTTGCCTGTGGCGACCAGGGCGCCGTCGACAAGGCACAATTGACCAGAGACGAACAGTAAGCGTCCGGTACGCACAAAGCCAACATAGTTGGCAACCGGTGCTGCCGGAGTCGGCAGCGCAATCCCTAACTCTTCAAGCTTCTTGTCGATGGTCCCGGACATCAGGCCCCCCTGCCGAATTGACTGCCCCTTGACGGACCTTGACCGATTGGCAGACGTCTTGCAAGCGCGGGAACATCTGCGTGCAGGCAATGACAGCGATGCCGACCCAATTCTCGATTTCGATCTTAGAACGCGTTCCGATGAGATTGAAATCGCCTCTGCTCAGTCATGCCCGCGCTTGTCGCGGGCATCCACGTCTTTCATGTGGACCTTCACCAAAGAAAGACGTAAATGGCCCCGCGACGAGCCCGGCCGTAACTGTTGACTTCAGGGTCGGCCAGGGCATTGCGCCGTTATCCTATGAATCCTATGTTCAGCAGTGGGACTCGCGAATCGCCGGAATTTCTAGCCGGCCGTATCAGGAGGTTCGATGACGCCTGTTCGAATCGCCGTGCCGATAGCCGCCGGGTTGGCAGCGGCGTCGTGTATTGCCGCTTCACCTGCCGAAGCAACGGCGGCACTCGCGCCGCATCGTGCCGTTTATGACCTCACGCTTGCCAAATCGCGCGGTCAGCGGCCGATCGAGGCGGTGCACGGGCGCATCCTCTATGATTTCTCCGGTAATGCGTGCGAGGGCTATGCACTGCAGTTCCGCCAAGTGTCCGAGATCAATAATGGCGAGGGCAAGATGGCGCTGAGCGATCTGCGCGCCGCCACCTGGGAAGAGGGTAACGCCAAATCGTTCCGCTTCAACTCCGAAAACAAAGTCAATGATCGTGTCGTTGATGTCGTCGACGGCAATGCCGGCCGCGACAGTTCCGGTGTTTCCGTCAAGCTTTCAAAGCCGCAGGCCAAGAGCTTCGATCTCGATGCCAAGGTGGTATTTCCGACAGAGCATGTCAGGCGCGTTATCGAAGCAGCGGAGGCCGGCAAAAGATTGCTCGAACTGTCCGTGTTCGACGGCTCGGAGTCCGGCGAAAAGGTATTCTCGACACTGGCGGTGATTGGGAACGTCATCCCCCCCGGCGAGAAATTGCCGGACGACGCCGCCGCCGGAAACCCGGCGCTGGCCCCTCTCAAGCGCTGGCCTGTCACCATCAGCTATTTCGATCAGAGCAGCGCCAAAACCGGCGAGCAGATGCCGGCCTACGCCATTGGTTTCGAACTCTATGAGAACGGGGTTTCACGTGCGCTGACCCTCGACTACGGCGATTTTGTCGTGTCCGGGATCATGTCGCAGCTCGAAGTGAAGGATGCCGGCGCCTGCAAGTGAGGCGGGCTTCATTTCGGCGACGGCGTAGCGAGCGACGCAGGGTGGATTAAAGTTAGGGTAAATCCGCCGGTCCCCACGCTGCGGAAGAGGCGGGTTCGTTCAGCCCGACCCCTCCTCCTCGAACGCAATACCGCGGATCACCGCAGTGCGGCCGAATTTCTCCCGCAGGCGGTCCATTGCATGCTCGGCAGCGGCGCTATGGCGGGCATGCTGATCGACGAGATCGGCCGGATCGGCCTCTTCCGCGTCCGCGAGCCCACTGACACCGATACCAATCAGGCGAAATCGGGTCGCCCCGGCCTCGCGCGCCAGCAGTTCGCGGCCGGCGGTGAATATCTTTGCTGCGAGTTGGGTTGGGGCACCGAGGGATCGCGCACGTGTTCGCAGATGAAAATCGGCGCTCTTGAGCTTGAGGGTCACGGTCGCGCCGGCAAGCTCTTTGGCCTTGAGTCGCGCGGAGACCTTTTCGCACAGCTCCCACAACTTGCGCTCAAGCACACGAAATTCGGCGACGTCCTCATCGAGCGTCGTTTCGGCGGACACGCTCTTGGTCTCGCGGTCCGGATTGACCGCACGCATGTCGATGCCGCGCGAGAGACGCGCAAGCCGCAGACCCTCGGTGCCGAAGCGGCGCATCAACTCGGCCTCTTCGGCGCCCTGAAGGTCCCCAATGGTGCGAAAACCCGCGCGTGCGAGCGCCGCTCCCATGGTCTTGCCGACGCCCCAGATGAAGGTTGGGGGCCGCGGCGCGAGGAACGCCGGCGCTTCGCTCATCCCGAGCGCGGAGAACCCGCGCGGCTTGTCAAGATCTGACGCGATCTTGGCAAGGAACTTGTTCTGCGACAGTCCGATCGACACCGTGATACCGATCTCGTTCTCGACCCGCTTGGCAAAACGCGCAAGCGACTTGGCGGGAATCATACCATGCAGGCGTTGGGTGCCAGTGAGGTCAAGAAAAGCTTCGTCGATCGACAGCGGTTCGATCTGCGGGGTAAGCTCTCCCATCATCGCGCGCACCTCGCGCCCGACCCGGGCGTACTTCGTCATATCGGGCGTGATCACATGGGCATCGGGACACAGGCGCCGCGCCTCAAACATCGGCATTGCGGATCTGACGCCGAAAGTGCGAGCGATGTAGCAGGCAGTTGCCACCACCCCGCGATGGCCGCCGCCGACGATCACAGGCCTGTCGGCAAGCGAGGGGTCGTCGCGTTTTTCAATCGTCGCGTAAAACGCATCGCAGTCTACATGGGCGATCACCATGCGCTCAAGTTCGCCATGGCACATAGCACGCGGCGAACCGCAGCCGGTGCAGCGCACGCCGCGCTCCGGCACATCGGCAAGGCAATCGCGGCAAAAGCTGGCCATCGGATTCGCCAGGAGGATTCGAGGCGAATAATAGCCCAGAGCTTATCTGGCCGACGACGGACGCTGTGGAAAACGCGGAGGATGTGGTTTGACCCTATGGCAGGTCGCGCTCCCATTCAGCGCCGGCGAGAACGCGTTTTGCCCTCCCGATCTCTTCCGGAGCAACGTCCGCGTGGGCTGCGAATGCCAGGAGCGTGCGCTCGTCGCCAGAAATGTAGGCGAGAACACCACCGAGAAAGCCGGGTTCCGCAGCTGCGATACGTAGCGAGCCCACGTCGATTCCGGTCAGGGCCAGGAAGCGCGAAAGCTCACCAGTGTTGCTTGCGAGAAACCCCAGCGCTGTGATCGCCAATTCGCGCGCTGCTGCCAGCTGGGCCACAGTATCGATGTTGCCGGGCCAAGATCGGCGATTGCTCTTCATCGGTGGATTGCGCTCCATGTTCTACTGTTACTGGTCAGGTAAAGCCTGACGCGCGACCGCATGCGAACCGTCCGTGGTCATTAATCCCCAACCGACGGCAGCTATCGACTGTACGTGCACCGCTTCCGCCGATAATATAAATCACATTGCGCGAGGTCTCGCCGGAATTAGAGCGCATTTTGATGCGATGATTAGGATCATTTCTTTGGCTTCACATGCCCTGGAGAGCACGGTGCCAAGTCACGTCCATTCAGTAGCCTTGGCGACTTGCATTTTGATCATCCTTGGGGGGGGCAGTCGCGTGGTTGCGGGCAGCGACTGCGTCGAACAACCAAACCAAGAACCAGTGCAGGGCGCACATTGGTACTATCATTACGATCGCGAAAAAAACCGGAAGTGTTGGCATCTTGAGGCCGTCGAAATGCGCGTACCGGAGTCACCTCAGAAGGACCAGTCGGGCGCGCCTATGACGATAGGGTCAGTGTTCACATCTTTATTCCGAGCACCGGCGACGGTGCCTCTCACGTCGACGCCGGAACCTGCAGCGGTCGAGCCGCGCATTATCCAGAGCAACCCGACCAAACCTCTGAAGCTCGACGATATAGCGCAGCAGCAGCCGGACCTCCCGGAAGAGCGGGCGGAGCCACGCTATGTAACGCCCCTCACTCCAGCCCAGCGCAAGGCGTTGTTCGAAGAGTATTTGAGGTGGGTGGAAATTCAGCGCAACCTGGACGGGCTCGGCGTTCCGGCTCGCTCTCCTTAGTCTTAGAGTGCATCGCTGTTAGATGGGTATAGCGCCTAACCCCCCCGCCTGTGGGAAGAGCAAGCAGTAGGTGCACGGCAAGTAAATCCACTTCTTCGGAACGTGCTGTAGGTAGCGAGTCGCTCGCTTCAGCCAAGCTGAAGTGACCGAACCGCCATGAAAGTACCGACGGTAGGGGCGACCCTCATTGGCACTAACTTAACGCTGTGCTGTGCCGCTGGGACTCCCTCCCCCTTGTGGGGGGAGGGTTGGGGTGGGGGGTCGTGCCACGGGGCACGGCCTTGCTCCACTCCTCGACCCCCACCCCCTCCCCTCCCCACAAGGGGGAGGGGAGGAGTTCGCGGCGCTGTTGCAGCGTAAGTTAGCGCCAATGGGGCGACCCTGTGGTCGCCCTGTTGTCGGGTGCGACAAATGGGGCGACCACAAGGGTCGCTCCTACAGCGGGTGATATTGGAGGGCGCCGCTTGTGTGGCCCTCCAACGGATGACTTGATCGATGCTCCAATCCCATCAGATTGGCTGAAGTGATCGACTACGGCGCCTCGACCAGAATATCCCGCGCAAGTTTCATGACCTCCGGTGGCGATGCGTAGACATCCCGCATCAGCTTCTGCACTTCGGTGCCACCCACGGGGTGCACTTCCAGGGACTGGCTGCGCATTTCGGCAAGGAAGTCTGGATCACGCATGGTGCTGTCAAAGGCTTGGCGTAACGTCTCGACGCGCTCCACCGGTACCTCGGGCGGCGCCGCGAACGGGCGCGCGATGCTCTGTCGCGAAACGATCAGCTTGAGAGCCGCGACTTGGCGCAGGTCGGAGACGAGTTCCGTGACCAGCGGCACGTCAGGTAGGTCCTCGTGCTTGGCCAGCGCGATCTGCAGTGTGATCCGGATTCGTTTGTTGGTGAGCCAATCGCGATTGCGGCTGACAATGCTCGTCCATGACCAGCCGCAGCGACCGTCGATTTCGCCACGTTCCATGGCGAGGTTGAGGTCGGCGCCACCCGGATAGCCGGTGACGATCCGCATCGGCAAATGGAACAGGTTGCGCAGCACGATCGGGAATACGTCGCTGTCGGCGCCGGCGCCCGATGCACCGATCACAGTCTTCTTGATCAGCATGTCCTGCCACGTGACGATGCCGAGGGAGGCGTTGATGGCGCAGACGCTCACCTCGTCCGAGACGCTGCCGATCCAGTTGAATTTGGGTGCGTCGAATTGCGCGCCGTCGAGGCGGCCGATGAGCGGCTCGAAAACGATGCCGCGGGCGAAAGTCGCCAGGACGGTGCCGTCGCGCGGCGCCGCATTGAAGAGAAAATTCACTGCCTTGAGGCTGCCGGCCCCGGCCATGTTCTGGACCACGACCGAAGGATTCCCGGGAATGTGCCGCCCGAGATAGCGGCCAAGCTCGCGTGCATAGAGGTCGTAGCCGCCGCCCGGGCTGAATCCCACCACGATGCGTACCGCCTTGCCGGCGAAGAACGAGTCGCCGTCAGCCGCGTAGGCTGGCGCTGCCGAGGTCACGGCGGCCGCGAGGCCCAGGGCGATGCGCGGCACGGCGTAGCGGCGTTTCATCGGGCGATGCGCGGTGAACGCGCATACCTTCGCGCTCTTCGGCACAACGGACGCCCGTTGCCCATCTATGTCGATGAGCGTGAGCGGTGAGGTCGCCTTGTCCGACATGCCGACCCTCTTCAGGCGATTATCGGAGCGTTGCAGTTCGCTCTCCTCGATGGCAGCGCGATCGGCTTGCGGCAGGGCGTTAATGCCTGCATGAGTTTCCTCCGGAGTCGCGGCGCGGCCTGTTCGTGTCGGCAGTCAATCTGAAAATTGTTTCAAAATTTACCGACGCCGGATACCTGACGGTAACCACAGGTTTATGAAAAACCTAGAACCGGGTCCGGCTGCGATCAAGGCCGGTTTTAGCGAGTGTCCCGAAATTCGAAAAAACCGTCGCGAAATTGCTCCGTAGTTTAGGCAAATCAAGGGGTTTTTGCGAGCGCCGACGGGGTTGCCAGTACTTGAGCGGAGTGCTTAGCCCAACCTTTCAGGTTGTGCTAATTTCCGTTTCTGTAAGGAATCCCGACTACCGTACCGGCATGCCGTCGGCAACACGCGCATATCGGTTGGCGCGCTCGGGCATCGGGGCAGTGAGGGGATTTGAGATTGGCCAAGACCGTGCTGATAGTGGAAGACAACGAGCTTAACATGAAGCTCTTCCACGACCTGTTGGAGGCTCACGGATACGATACCGTAGGCACGCGCAACGGTGTCGAGGTGATCGAGCTTGCACGCACGCATCGTCCCGACTTGATCCTGATGGATATCCAGCTGCCCGAGGTATCGGGGCTCGAAGTCACCGAATGGATCAAGGGCGATCCCGAACTGCATCAGGTTCCGGTGGTCGCCGTTACCGCCTTCGCCATGAAGGGCGACGAGGAGCGCATCCGGCAGGGCGGTTGCGAGGCCTATCTGTCGAAGCCGATTTCGGTCGCCAAGTTCATGGAAACGATTCGCCGCTTCCTGGGCAACTCGGAGGCAGAACGGCGATAACCACCCGCATTCTGCTCGTCGAGGCTTCTCAAGGCGAGCTGTCGGCGGAGTATTTCGAAGTCATCACGGCGTCGACCGGCGCCGAGGCCCCTGCTGCGGGTGAGTGGGCCGAATGCGACCTCGTTTCTGCTCTATCGCGCCAAACGCGACGGCCGCAACCGGTTGTGGCCGATGCCGCATGAGCGTCCGGGCGCCGCTTTCTTAAAATTCATCCTAAAAATTTATGGTTGATCGGAATATACCGATCCATCAAGGCCTTAACCAATTGTGTTCCAGGCCGCATCCGATAATTTGCGGTCCAGCAATGGCCAACGTGGCGACACGCTGCGTGCATATCGAAGTCCTTATCGGCCAATGCATCGAAAACCCCGCGGGTAGCTCAGGTCCGCCGCATCTCCTGAGTCCGTGGGGTCGGCCGGTCGGAGCGGTGGGAGTGGCCTCCTCAAAGACACCGTTTCCGGCCGGCCACCATTTTCGCCCGAAAGAGGACGTCTCGGACTGGCGTGACGCCTGCCTCGCGCCTCGCTCAGACGAAAACCGATATGTGTCGGCAGCTGAAAACGGGGCTGGCTTTCATCCGCGCACGCGCGCGGGGAAAACAAGATCGGATTTCAGACTTGAAATACACCGGCCCCCGCCGGATCGCGAGCAAGGCGACAAGCCGCTCTTCATCGCCGCTATAAATCGGGCTATTTGATCTTGGTTTCGCGGAATTCCACGTGCTTTTTGGCGACCGGGTCGTATTTCCTCTTCACCATTTTTTCGGTCTGGGTGCGCGAATTCTTCTTGGTGACATAGAAATAACCGGTATCGGCGCTCGATAAGAGCTTGATCTTGATCATGGTCGCCTTGGCCATGGCGGCAGTCCTCGATTGAGTTGGGCAGTGTCCTGCAAGTTGTCCTGATTCAGGGGTTCCGCTTTGAAAGCACCTTTGTCATCGTCCACGACAAGCGAGCGATCCAGTAATCCCGTCAGTTCCGCGATGATAACTGGATGTCCCGCTTTCGCGGCGCACGACACTTGATTGAACCGTCAGGCTGGGACCCTAGCGACCGGCGATGAAAAGTCAAGGAATCGGCTACCGCCGCAGTCACTCCAGGAGCTCGCGCAGCCGCTTGCCGCGCTGCATGCGATAGAACGGTACTGGAAGATCGTGGGTCAAGCCCTCCGCAGTCCTGATCTTCAGCTCTTCCAGAACCGCCATGGTGATGCCGGGCATGTCGAGTTTCAGGCTTTCCTCAATCGGCAGCCAGACCAGTTCCACCAGCTCGGTGTCAGGGCCGACCACGCCGTCGATGCGCGCCGCGATGGCGGTGGCGTCTACCGAGAAGAAACGGGTGTCGAAGCGACGCGGCCGCCCCGGCGGGGTGATGGCGCGGGCAATGAAGTGCACCGAAGCGAGATCGGGCGCAACGCCCGATCCGGCGAATTTCGCCCATTCGTCGTTGGGCGCATACCCCTTCCCCTTACTCCCGTTTTCGCCGTCGACGGCAGCGGCTGTGAAATCCGATTTGACTCCGAGGACGAGGCCGGTCTCCTCGAACACCTCGCGAATGGCCGCAAGCGGAAAACCGCGCGACTTTTGCGGGCTGGGATAGCGTACGTCCTTCATCAGCCGCGCCTCGACGCGCTTGTCGAGCGCCGTTGCCGAACTCATGTGGCGGTCGGTACGTTCCACCCTCCCCCCCGGGAATACATACTTTCCCGGCATGAACTTGTGGCCGTGATGGCGACGACCAAGCAGCACCTTGGGCGTGCGCCCCGTACGGTCGATCACCAGCATGGTGGCCGCATCACGGATTTTCACGCCGGGCAGGTTCTGGCGCGTGTCTCCGATCGACAGGAACTCGGCAAGGCGGGCGTACGGATCGGTGGTCATCTGCGAATCTCAATTTTCACTTCTCCGCTCGCGCGGGTAATCGCATTGGGCTGCCGCCTTTACTTACCTCTCCCTGCTTGCGGGGAGAGGCCGGAAAGAGCGCGTCCTGCGCGCCCATTCCGGGTGAGGGGGCCTCGCCACCGGCTCAGACGCGCGGAGAGCGCCCCTCAACCCCGACCCTCTCCCCGCAAGCGGGGAGAGGGAGCAGAGGCGGTGGGCAATGTGATCCTCTTGCCTGCAGGCGGAACAGGGGAATCACTGCGACGCCCGATCAGCGTCTCACCCATCCGTTTGGGCTACCGGATCGAAGCCATGCATGTAGTTCGCCCATTGCCAGCCCACGATCGCGCCCTTGGTCGGCTGCAGCAGTCCAATCGCGAGGCCGATCGTCAAAGGCAGCCACAACACGGCATGCAGCCAATAGGGCGGCGCGTACGCAACCTCGACCACGAGCGCGAGCGGCACCACCAGATGGCCGACGATCAGGATGACGAAATAAGCCGGCGCGTCGTCGGCGCGGTGGTGATGGAGGGCTTCGCCACAGGCCGGGCAGCAATCCGCCACCTTGAGGAAGGCGCGGAACATTTTGCCTCTGCCGCAGTTTGGGCATCGCCCGCATAGCCCGCGTCGGATTGAAAGCCACACGGGTCGCGCCGGCAGTGTGGGCACGCTTGACGGGGCCTGGGTCGAATCTTGCCAGCTCATCGGCGATGCGCCCGTTTGCGGCGAACATCGCGCGCCGAATCGCGTTCGTGATGTTGCGCCTTACGTGTCGACGCAGGCCGATGTCCCTTTGCGTGGGCCTCGTGTCGTCCCTCCGACAGCATTTCGAACCGCAGTGCGCCGGCAACGGGCGCCGCCTCGACGAGGCGCACCGTAACGGCATCGCCGAGCCGGTAGGTCTCTCGGCTGGCGTCCCCGACGAGCGCATGGGCGCGTTCGTTGTACCGGAAATAGTCATCGCCCAGAGTTGCGGCCGGAATAAAGCCGTCTGCGCCCGTGTCGTCGAGCTTGACGAACAGGCCGGAACGGGTGACGCCGGCGATATGGCCGTTGAAGACTGCGCCGATGCGATCGGCGAGGAAATGAGCGATCAAGCGATCAACGGTCTCGCGCTCGGCCGCCATGGCACGTCGCTCCGCGGCCGAAATCCGCGCGGAAATTTCCGCCAGCGAATGCACCGTCTCGGCGGCCGGCAGGCCCTCGTCGCCGAACTTGAGCGCGCGGATCAGGGCGCGATGGACGACGAGGTCCGCATAGCGTCGGATCGGTGAGGTGAAGTGAGCGTAGCGCTTGAGGTTCAGGCCGAAATGGCCGTAATTCTCGGCCGCATATTCGGCCTGGGCCTGGGTGCGCAGCACCACCTCGTTGACGAGATTTTCAGTATCGCGCCCTTTGACCCGGTTCAGAATGGCGTTGAACCGTTCGGGCCGCAGGGCGCCGCTTTTCGGCAACGAGATATCGAGCGTTGCCAGGAACTCGCGCAGCGCGTGGAGCTTCTCCATTGCCGGCTCGTCATGGACGCGATAGATGAGCGGTACGCTGGCGCGCTCCAGAGTCTCGGCCGCTGCCACGTTAGCGAGAATCATAAATTCCTCGATCAGACGGTGCGAGTCGAGCCGGGGCGGCGAGATCACCCGGTCGATCGTGTTGTCGGGCTTGAGCAGGATTTTCCGCTCCGGCAAATCGAGATCGAGCGGGCCGCGTTGCTCGCGGGCGCGCTTGAGCGCCGCGTAGGCGGCGTAAAGCGGCGCGATGACGAGAGGCAGCAGAGGTTCGGTCGCTTTATCCGGCTGGCGGTCGATGGCGGCCTGGACCTGCACATAGTGCAGCTTGGCGAGCGAGCGGATCAGCACACGATGGAACCGATGCTCGCGCTTGCGGCCGTCGGCTCCGATCACCATGCGCACTGCAATCGCCGGCCGGTCGACGCCCGGCTTGAGCGAGCACAGGTCGTTGGAGATACGCTCGGGCAGCATCGGTACCACCCGATCCGGGAAATAGACTGAATTGCCGCGCGCCGCCGCCTCGCGGTCGAGCGCCGAGCCGGGCCTGACGTAGTGCGCCACATCGGCGATCGCCACATCGATGACAAAGCCGCCCGGGTTTTTCGGATCAGTATCAGGGCGTGCGAAAACCGCGTCATCGTGATCTTTGGCGTCGACCGGGTCGATGGTGACGAAGGGGACCTCGCGCCAGTCCTCGCGGCCTTGCAGCGTTGTCGGCCGCGCTGCCTCGGCTTCGTGCAGCACCGCGTGGGGAAATACATGCGGGATACCGTGGGCGTGGATAGCGATAAGGCTTACCGCCTTTTCGGTGGCAAGCGAGCCGAGCCGCTCTCTCACCTGCGCCGTGGGCAGGCCGAGCCGGCCGCTCCGGCTCACCTCGACCGCGACGAGGTCGCCTTCCTCTGCATCGAGTGTGGCGCCCGCCGGGATTGCGAGTTCGCGACCCAGGCTTTTCTTGTCGATGGGGGCAAGCCTGCCGCTGCCACCTGGCAGCTTGCGAAACACGCCGAGCACGCGATGCTTGGCGCGACCGATAATCTTGATGGCGCGGCCCTGGTGGAAAATGCCGTCCTCGGCATCGCTCAATTTCTCGATGCGCAGCAAAGCCCTGTCGCCGACGCCCGGTACGTCGCCCGGTCGTGCGCGGCGCGGCACGTAAAGGCGTATCTTGGGCGGCTCGCCGTGGGCCTCTTCGTCCCATTCGGCCGGCACGGCGATCAGCTCACCGTCGGCGTCGCGGCCGGTGATTTCGGCGAGCACCACATCGGGCAATGTGCCAGCGCGGTGCAGCTTTTTCCGCCGCTTTTCGATCACGCCCTCATCGGCAAGGTCGCGCAGCATTTGCCTGAGGGCGGCACGATCCGCGTTCTTGAGGCCAAATGTGCGGGCGATCTCGCGGGTGCCGACTTTACCGGCTTCCTTGCCGATCAAGGCGAGCAATTCCTCCTTGGAGGGGAGGGCGTTATGCTTTCGGGCTTGAGAACTCAAATAGTCGTCCAGAAATAGGATATAGCAGCGTCGCAGCCCGGATGGAGCGCAGCGTAATCCGGGATTGTCGGTGCCTTGGGCGAGGTCTTACCCGCATTACGCTTCGCTCCGTGCGGGCTACGGAACATCGAAATCGCCTCTTTGAGCTGAAAATCACACTCCAGAGATAGTCATTCCCCACCGCTTTGCCAGCCCACTTCATTTGCGGCCCTTGGCGCGCTTTGCCGGAGCCTTGGGTTCTGTCGATTTTTTGGCTGCCTTCTTCGTTGCTGGTCTGGCTGCGGGTCTTGTGGATTTTACTGGCGGCCTGGTGGGCTTGGTTGATTTTGCAGCACCGGTTTTTGCAAGCCTTGGTGGCGCAGGCACGCTCTTTGCCGGCGCAGGCTTTGTAGCCTTCTCCTTCACGGGTTCCTTAACGGATTTGTCCGCCTGTGTCGCTTTGGCAGCCGGCTTGTCCGCCTGTGCCGCTTTGGCGGGTTTCTCCGACTTGGCGCGCCTTGATGGGCGGCGGCCGCCCCCGTTGCTGATCTGCTCGGCGCGTGCCGCCAGCAAGGGGAGCGCCTCATCAAGCGTGATCGTCTCCGGCGCCTTATCCCGGGGCAGGGTGGCATTGACGCCGTCGTGGCTCACATAGGGGCCGTAGCGGCCTGACTTCACCACGACCGGCCCGCCCTTGTCAGGATGCTCGCCAAGCGGACGGCCCGGATCGCCGCCGAACCGCCGGCCGCGCGGTCCCTTGGCGATCTTGTCCGCGATCAATGTCACGGCGCGGTTGAGACCGACGTTGAGCACATCGTCTCCGGTTTCAAGGTTGGCGTAGGTCTTGCCGTGCTGCACATAGGCACCGAAGCGGCCGATTCCCGCCAAAATCGGCTCGCCATCATCCGGATGCCGGCCGACCTCGCGTGGCAACGACAACAGCTTGAGCGCCATCTCCAGGTCGACGGTGCCCGGATCGGTACCGCGCGGCAGGCCGGCGCGCTTAGGTTTCTCGCCGTTCATCGCCTCGCCGAGCTGCACATAAGGGCCAAACCGGCCGGTACGCAGCGTCACCTCACGTCCGCTGTCGGGATCGATTCCCAGCACCTTGGTGCCCGGCTCCTCGGCGCCGTCGGGGCCCGGCACCGAGAACGGCCGCGTGTTGCGGCATTCCGGATAATTCGAGCAGCCGATAAAGGCGCCGAACTTGCCGAGCTTGAGGGACAGCCGTCCTGTGCCGCAAACCGGGCACAGGCGCGGGTCGGTGCCGTCAGGACGCGGGGGGAAGATGTGTGGCGCCAGCATCTCGTCGAGCGCATCGATGACCTGGGCGATGCGCAGGTCCTTGATCTCGGCGACTGCGGCCGTGAAGTCTTGCCAGAACTTGCGTAAGAGATCGTGCCATTCCAGCTCGTTATTGGAGACAAGGTCGAGCTGCTCTTCAAGGTCGGCGGTGAAATCATATTCGACGTAGCGGGCGAAGAAGCTTTCCAGGAATGCCACCACGATGCGGCCACGGTCCTCCGGCACCAGCCGGCGCTTGTCGATACGCACGTATTTGCGGTCCTGCAGCACCTGCAGGATCGACGCATAGGTGGAAGGCCGGCCAATGCCGAGTTCCTCCATGCGCTTGACCAGCGAGGCCTCGGAATAGCGCGGCGGCGGTTCCGTGAAGTGCTGGGTCGCCGCGATGCTCTTGCGGGTCAGCCGCTCGCCGGCTGCCATGGCAGGAAGGCGGCGCGAGTCCTCGTCGTCCGGATCATCATCGCGGCCTTCCTGGTAAAGCGTGAGAAAGCCGTCGAACTTGATCACGGTTCCGGTTGCCCGCAGCTCTAGAAGGCGCGCCCCGACCTTGGCGTCGATATCGACGGTGGTCCGCTCAAGCTCGGCGGACTCCATCTGGGACGCCATCGCCCGCTGCCAGATCAGCTCATAGAGCCTCGCCTGGTCGGCATCGAGATGGCGCTTGATGTCCCGCGACCGCAGGGTCGGGTCGGTCGGGCGGATCGCTTCGTGGGCTTCCTGGGCGTTCTTGGCCTTCACCTGGTAGCGGCGCGGGGCATCGGGCAGATATTTCTGCCCGTAGGCCGACCCAATCATGTTGCGGATGGCGGCGATCGCTTCGTCGGCAATCTGCACGCCGTCGGTGCGCATATAGGTGATGAGACCGACGTTCTCGCCGTCGAGTGCAATGCCTTCGTAGAGGCGCTGGGCGATGCGCATCGTATGCGCGGGCGCGAGACCGAGCTTGCGGCTTGCCTCCTGCTGCAGAGTCGAGGTCGTGAACGGAGGGTAAGGATTGCGCTTGGCGGGCCTGGCTTCCACGGACTTGACCGTGAAGGCCGCCGTCTCCAGGGCGCGCTTGAAGTCTTCAGCCTCTGCACCGGTGCCGATATCGAGCCGCTGGATCTTCTTGCCGTCGGCGCCGACCAGGCGGGCCTCGAACGTTTCCGCACGGGGTGTCGCCAGCGTCGCCACCAGAGACCAGTATTCGCGCGGGACGAACTTCTCGATCTCCAGTTCGCGATCGCAGACGAGCCGCAGGGCCACCGACTGGACCCGGCCCGCCGATCTGGCGCCGGGCAGCTTGCGCCACAGCACCGGTGAGAGCGTAAAGCCGACGAGATAATCGAGCGCGCGGCGAGCCAGATAGGCGTCGACCAGGGGCTGATCGATGTCGCGCGGATGCTTTAAAGCCTCCGTCACGGCCGCTTTGGTGATGGCGTTGAACACCACCCGCTCGATGGTCTGGCCCTTAAGCGCCCGTTTCTGTTTGAGTGCCTCCAGGACATGCCAGGAAATCGCCTCGCCTTCGCGGTCGGGGTCAGTGGCAAGGATGAGCGTGTCCGCCCCCTTCACGGCGGTTGCAATGCTGTTCACGTGCTTCTGGGATTTAGGATCAATTTCCCAGATCATGTGAAAGTTGTGATCAGGATCGACCGAGCCGTCCTTGGGCGGGAGGTCGCGCACATGCCCGAACGAGGCCAGCACATCGTAGCCCCTGCCCAGATAGGTATTGATGGTCTTCGCCTTTGCGGGGGATTCGACAACAACTATCTTCATGTATTTCCAATAACTTCAGGTCTTGTGCCGAAGATTTCCGCGGCAACCGGCGTACGTGACAGAATCGGGAACATGGGTAAAGGACCCCCCGCTGTCAAACCGCGACAGCTGCATAGCTTGAATCGGTAGACATCGAATCCTACGATCAGCACAAGCATAAATTGATTATGTGAATTCGTACAATCACAATAGAGCGACGCGGCCGCCCTGTTGTCTTTTAAGCCGGCCAGCAAGTTCGAGTTCCAGCAACGTCGCCTGCACGGTGGTGGTCGAGGTGCCGGACAGGCGGACAAGATCGTCGGGCGTGACCGGCGTCGGCCCGAGCAGCCCGATGACGCGGGCGCGGGCATCCGGCGACGCTTCGGGGGCCTGCGAGCCTTCCTCGGACAGGGGTTCGCCGAGCGGGGGTGCGGGTCGGTCGCCAATGATCGGGCGCAGTACGGCGAGCACGTCCTCGGCCTCCGTGACCATGACGGCTCCCTGCTTGAGGAGTGCGTTGCTGCCTTCAGCACGGGGGTCGAGCGGCGAGCCTGGAACCGCGAACACCTCGCGGTTCTGCTCCAGCGCCATCCGCGAGGTGATCAGTGAGCCGGATTTCCGCGCCGCCTCGACCACGATGACGCCATGCGCCAGGCCCGAGATGAGACGATTGCGCCGCGGGAAATCGCGGCCGCGCGGCTCGTAGCCGAATGGCATCTCGGAAACCGCGGCGCCGTTGGCGACCAGTGCCTCCAGCAGCGGCGCGTGGTCCGGCGGATAGACCCGATCATGGCCGCCGGCCAGGACCGCGACCGTCCCGGTCACAACGCTGGCACGATGCGCCGCCGCATCGATGCCACGGGCCAGCCCCGACACTACGACGAGGCCCGCGGCCCCGAGGTCGCGCGCAAGCTGCTGCGCGATCTTGACCCCGGCCGCCGAGGCATTGCGCGAACCGACCATGGCGATCATGGGATGGTTCAGGACGGCGGAATTGCCACGGACCGCGAGCAGGGGCGGGGCGTCGTCAATGGTCGCCAGCTGCGCCGGATATTCGTCCTCGCCCAGAGCCACCAGCGCAACGTCCATCTTGGCGGCTGCAGCAAGCTCCGCTTCGGCCTCCGCGCGCGTGCAAATCCGTACCGCCCGCGCCGCGCCGCCGCGCCGGGCGAGATCAGGCAGCGCCTTGAGCGCCGCCCCTGCGCTGCCGCAGTGATTGAGGAGCATGCGAAAGGTACGCGGCCCGACGTTTTCCGAACGGATGAGGCGCAGCCAATCGAGGCGCTGGTCATCGGTGAGACGAATGGGCGTTTTCATGTCCAAGGAGGCGTCTCCAAATGCAATTCTGGCGAGTATGCCCCCTCAGGGGATGCGATTCCACGGTCGCGTTCCTTACGACCGTCTATGGTGTTGACTTTTTGGAGAAGGCGTTCGGGGCGTTAAGCACTGGCTGTCACGTACGTCAACCCTATGATTTGTATCGACTTTTTGTTTTAAATGTCAGCCAGATCAACAGCAAGTCCATTGAAACTAATCGAGATGTAGTGTATTCTTTTGAAGGAGCGATAGATCGGTTGAAAAAGCGCTCCCCCGCCAAGCTCGCTTGGTCCACGCGTGATGCGAGATAGGCTGCAAAGCTGAAGTGGAAACCGAAACAGGGCTCTCCCAAAAGGAGAGCCCTTCTTTTTACCGGGGGGCGAAGTGAACTCGCTGCTTCGTTAGTACCTTGTGAGCCAGCACCACGAAGCGAATTTCACGCGGTCGCTTTCGCACATTGAAGCCGCCATTTGGATGCGCGCTTTCGATAGTGAGTCGAAGATCGGCCATTTCTCCGCCTGATGCGCGCTGGAGCATAAAGTAGATCTCGTAATTTTTGCCGTCCACTTCAAGCGGTACGACATAGACATAATTCCGAAGCTGAGCGGTCTGGTGAACCTTTCTGTTGGGCGACAACGCCCATGGAGAGCCGGTCTTCCAACCCGTAGTGCGGGATAGTCCCGTCAGCGGCACGTGCTGGGCCGGTCATCACCTCGACGATTTTAGCCTTCTGACGATGTATACGATGAGCGCAGTGGTCGACGAAACGAGGGCAGTAAACCAAAACGCCACTCCCGCAAACGTGGCACTCGGCAATTGGATTGCCGTCACCACTATATCTAGAAGAGAGGCACAACTTGCGAACGGCTCCTTTATTGCCGCAATCCCCTCCTTGACTTCTACCATCCACGCAACGAGTGCGAGACCTAGACCAGGACCAAAATTATGATTTAGAGAGCGTCTCATGGTCGAGTGTCCTTTCAGCGAGGAGACACGACCGCATCCACCGCCTTGACACATGCGGCGGCTATCCCGCAAACTGGATGGCGGGTGAGATTGCAGAATCGCGCCCATTTTTCGACCCGGCTGGCTGCCCTACAGCCCGCCGGGTCTCTTTCATTTCCGGTGTGTCGGCTTCATATCGTTGCCTTTACGTTCAGCCACTTTTTGGCATCGACAAAAAAAACAAATCCCTTCTACGACGCCGTAAGACGCCGCGATATTCAGCAGGCCGTGGGCATTGAGTATCTACAGACCGCTTATCGGCGTCTTAGCTGCCCGAAAGAGAACTCCGCAAATGCTGCACCACCCAGGTGGCCGTAAGTTAATCGATACGGTTGAAAAACTTCAATAAGCGGCATCAGTTTGTAAATTAAGTTGACAATCTTTCTGTGGAAAACTTCGGTGGTGGGCGGATAAATCGGAAAGCTGCTTCAGCGGTCAAATATGTTGTCTGCGAACCGTGCGTCGGTTGCCGTTTGAGGTACGCTCTTAAGATGTCCAGGCGAGACAAAGAACTGCTTGAAATCAGCCGCTTATCGGCAACCACAGTTGGTAGACTTCTGGGTTGTTCACGTCAAGCCGTATATCAGGGTGTCGCCCGATCGAAGGACTACTTTTCGATCTCGAATCTTTCGATCTTGATACTTCACCTGAAACGAAGCGACTCCGATCGGCTGTTTGCAGTAATGGACTTCATCGCCGAGCATTACCTCCGTAACAAAAGAGAATCTGAAATCGAACTCGTGACATCTGCTGATGCGGGGCTTGGACAACTGAGTCGGGTCGCCGCGAGGGCGCATCAAATCATTATTTGGATGAATGAAAATATAGAACATCTGGAAAACGGTCACAATTTATGGATAGCCATAGAACGGTTGTTGAATAGGAGACCTGTGATAATTGATTGTTTGTTACCAGAAATAGACACTGTATTAAATAAGCTGAGAGAAATATGGCCGGAATACCATCTTTCCAATTCTCACATTTTTTCGTCATCCGCCGCGGTTAATCTTCCCACGGTTATCGCGGTTGCGCCGACTTTTGTGAGGGCGTTTGTATTCGCTAGGCTCTCCGTAGAGGAAATTGAACCGACCGACGCAAGACGCGTGTGGGAACTTGCATCAACGACGGTGCCTCGGCGGGTTGATGTGCGATTTCGGGACGATGATCCTAAGTGAAGTAACAAGTGTTTCATCCGGAGTATGTGCCAGTGGTTGCCCCGATCTTCCCCTCTGCCCCCGCGAGCAGCCGCGCGATATTGGCTCGGTGCATCACCCACAGCAGCACAGCGAGCGCCGCGAACAGCAACGCCTCACGTTTCCCGTCGAAGGCCCACAGCATCGCCGGCGTTGCGGCGCTGGCGATGAGGGCGGAGAGCGACGAATAGCGGGTCGTGGCGGCGACCATGAGCCAGATCACGCAGAAAGCGAGCGCGAATGGCCACGCAAAGGCGATCAACAGGCCGATGAAGGTGGCGACTCCCTTGCCGCCCTTGAACCTGAGCCAGACCGGGAACAAGTGGCCGAGAAAGGCGCCAAGGCCTGCGGCGATCGCCGCATCCGACCCGCCAAAATGGGAGGCGGCGAGCACGGCCGCCGTGCCCTTGAGGGCGTCGCAGACAAGCGTTGCGGCAGCCAGATCCTTGCGCCCCGTGCGCAGCACGTTGGTGGCGCCGATATTGCCGGAGCCGATCGCACGGATGTCCGCCGTGCCGGCGAGCCGCGTGATGATGAGCCCAAACGGGATCGTGCCGATCAGATAGCCGAATATGAACGCGATGGCCCAGTAGGGCAGGGCTGTGAGCAATTGTCCGGAATCGATCATGGCGTTTTCCCCGGCGCCGCGGGGCAATCGCACATGACGCCGCGCACGCTCTCTCCCTCTCCCCGCTTGCGGGGAGAGGGGGCCTCTCCGCGACTCGGAGCCTGCGGAAAGGCCCCCTCACCCGGATCGCGCAAGTGCGATCCGACCTCTCCCCGCAAGCGGGGAGAGGTGAGGGCTGCGGCCAGTTACGATTCTCCCACACAGCAGCGAAGGAATAGCACCGCCCTACACGTATTCGTAGACCGTGCGGCCGGACACGATGGTGCGCGTCACACGGCCTTGCAGCCTTGCCTCGTCGAACGGCGTATTCTTGCATTTGGACTTGAGCTCCGCGCGGTCGAGCACCCACGGGGCGTCCGGATCAAACACCACCACGTCGGCGGGGCTGCCGGGCCGCAACGTGCCACCCGGAAGGCCGAGCAATTCGGCCGGCCGCGTCGACATCGCCTTGAGCAGGGCCGGCAGCGCGATGTCACCGCTATGGACGAGGCGAAGGCTTGCGGCCAGCATGGTCTCGATGCCGATTGCGCCGGGCGCAGCTTCGGCGAACGGCAGGCGCTTGGTCTCGACGTCCTGAGGATTGTGGTCCGACATCACGGCATCGATCAGCCCCGATGCCAGTGCTGCGACCAGTGTGACCCGATCTGCCTCCGCGCGCAGCGGCGGCGTGAGCTTGCAGAAGGTGCGGTAGGAGCCGACATCGATTTCGTTCAACGTGAGATGGTTGATCGACGCAGAGGCCGTCGCCATGTGGCCGGCGTCCTTGGCGCGCAGCAGCACCTCCAGCGAATCCGCGCAGGTGATCGATGCCGCGTGATAGCGCCCCTGTGCCAATGCGACGAGGCGCAGGTCGCGCTCCAGCACCACGGTCTCTGCCGCCTTGGGCACGCCAATGAGGCCGAGCCGGGCCGCGAATTCGCCCTCGTTCATCACCCCTTCGCCGACCAGATCCGGGTCCTCGGTGAAATGCACGATGAGCGCGTCGAAATCACGTGCATAGAGGAGGGCGCGCCGCATCACCTGAGCATTGGTGACGCTCTTTGCGCCGTCGGTGAACGCGACGGCGCCGGCGGCCTTCAACAGGCCGATCTCGGTCATCTCGGTGCCTTTGATGCCCTTGGTGAGCGCCGCCATCGGATGGACGTGAACGATCGCGGTATCGCGGGCGCGGCGCAGCACGAAATCCACCATGGCGGGCTCGTCGATCGCCGGGCTGGTGTCCGGCTGCGACACGATGGTGGTAACGCCGCCCGCCGCCGCGGCCTGGCTCGCTGAGGCGAACGTTTCGCGATATTCGGCGCCCGGTTCGCCCACGAAGGCGCGCATGTCGATGAGCCCGGGCGCTACGACCTTGCCGCGGCAGTCGATCACCTCGGTGCCTTCCGGGACTCCAGCTGCCCCGATGCCGCGCTTGGCATCGCGGACGACGCCATCGGCGATCAGAAGGTCGCCGTCAAGATCGAGATCGCGCGACGGATCGATGATCCGGGCATTGGTGAGCAGGATCGGGCGACGGTCGGAAAACATATCACGCATTCGGCAAATTGCGCGACAGCGCCTCGAGCACCGCCATGCGCACGGCGACGCCCATCTCGACCTGCTCGCGGACCAGGGACTGGGCGCCGTCGGCGACGCTGGAGTCGATCTCGACGCCGCGGTTCATCGGACCCGGATGCATCACCAGCGCATCGGGCTTGGCGTAGGCGAGCTTCCTCTCGTCGAGGCCGAAATAGGCGAAATACTCCTGGGTGGAGGGCACCAGCGAACCGTTCATGCGCTCGCGCTGCAGGCGCAGCATCATCACGATGTCGGCGTTGCGCAGTCCTTGGCGCATGTCACGGCATACTTCGACGCCGAAGTTTTCGATGCCGGGCGGCAGCAGGGTGGACGGGGCCACCACCCGCACGCGCGCGCCCAGCGCGTTGAGCAGGATGATGTTGGAGCGCGCCACGCGCGAGTGGGCGATGTCGCCGCAGATTGCGACCGTGAGCGCCTCGATCGCTCCCTTGTTGCGGCGTATGGTCAGCGCATCGAGCAGGGCCTGGGTCGGATGCTCGTGGGCGCCGTCGCCCGCATTGATCACCGAGCAATCGACCTTGCGGGCCAGCAATTCGACCGCGCCGGAAGCCTGATGGCGGACCACCAGGATGTCGGGGCGCATGGCATTGAGCGTGATGGCAGTGTCGATCAGCGTCTCGCCCTTGCGCATGGACGACGAAATCACCGACATGTTCATGACGTCGGCGCCGAGCCGCTTGCCGGCGAGTTCGAACGATGACTGCGTGCGCGTCGAGGCCTCGAAGAACAGGTTGACCTGGGTGCGGCCCCGCAACGACCCGCGTTTCTTCTCGATCTGGCGGTTGAGGTGGACGAATTCCTCGGCGAGATCGAGAAGCCCCACGATCTCGTCGGGCGAAAGCCCCTCTATTCCCAACAGATGCCGCTGATGGAGAACGAATGACGTTTTCGGGGCGATGTTCATTAAAGCGGGACCTATAGGAGCATTTGCTGGCGCCGGCAAGGGTTGCCGCACATGGTCCCCAGTGTTGTTGTATCGCCAGCTCCAGCCTCTGGTCGGGAGTCGTAACCCGGGTGGAGTGTCAGCGAAACCGGCGACGGCTTTGCGGCCTGGAGTGATCCCGGATTAGCTGGCGGCTTACTGCTACACGAAGTCAAGCAGACGTTGAGCATGCGACATGGCTAAAGATGAAGCCCCTGGCTCATGCCACAGGCACGTGATCCGCCACGATATCGCGATTATCCGAGTGGCAGGTGCACCCGGCGTCGCACGGCTTGCCGGGAATGGGGTAGCATTGCAACCGTAATCTGCAAAATCTATCGACAGGGAGGTTACTCAATGTGTGATCTACAACGTTTCGTGATCGTTTCAGCTGTAGCGGTGGCGGCGTTCATCTCGCCAGCGGCCGCGCAGGTCGCGGCTCCGGTCGACCCGGGGTTCGCCGTTTTGGAAGCGCAAGAAAACGCCGCCAATGCCAAGCCGGGACCACGAACCGTGCCGGGCCGCGTGATCCCGGTGCCCGACACCGTAAGCCCGCAATTGCAGACTCAGATCGCGGCTCCTTTTCGGGTTCCGAACTGGAACGCCGATCCGAAAAGTGCAATGGAATGGAAAGAGCTGATCAACAAGCTTGCCGACGGCGGCGCACCGTTACGTCGCCAGGTGCGTGAAGCACTCGGCGTTACGATGGAAACCGCCGTGATGGGCGGCGTGAAGGTGTTCATCCTCAATCCGAAGGAAATTCTGCCCGCAAATCGCAACCGGCTGCTCGTCCACGTGCACGGCGGCGGCTACGTCTACAACCCGGGCGAGGCCGGCACCGGAGAGGGAGTGCTGATGGCCGGCTATGGTGGCTTCAAGGTAATCTCCATCGACTATCGCATGCCGCCCGACTTCCCGTATCCGGCCGCGATGGACGATGCCATGGCGGTATGGCGCGAGGCGGTCAAGGTGCAGAATCCGCGCAACATGGCGATTTTCGGCACCTCAACGGGGGGCGGCATGACGCTCGCCATGATCCTGCGGGCCAAACAGGAGAACCTGCCGTTGCCGGCTGCTATCGCGCCCGGTACCCCATGGTCCGATTTGACCGAGACCGGCGACACCTACAAGACCAATGAATGGCTCGACAATGTGCTGGTGAGCTATAACGGCTATCTCGTCCGTGCAGCGAAGCTCTACGCCAATGGACACGACCTGAAGGATCCACAGCTCTCGCCGATCTATGGCGACTTCCACGGATTCCCGCCCACCATACTGACCAGCGGAACGCGCGACCTGTTTCTGAGCCTGACAGTGCTGACCCATCGCAAGCTTCGCCGGGCCGGCGTGGAGGCCGACCTGCAGGTCTATGAAGGCATGTCGCATGCGCAATACAATTTCGACGCATTCGCGCCAGAGTCCAAGGAAGTCTTCACCGAGATCGCGCAGTTCTTTGACAAGCATCTCGGCAAGTAGGTCTGCTATCGCCTGCACTGGTCGATCGTTTCAGCCAATCTGATGGGGTTTGAGCATCAATCAAGTCATAACGTTGGAGCGGCCGCATAGCGCGGCTGTAGGGGCGACCCTTGTGGTCGCCCCATTCGTAGCATTCGGCAACCGGGCGACCACAAGGGTCGCCCCTACATCAGCTTTCCGCCGGCACGAGTCGCTGTTATCGCTTTCATGACGTTCGCCTGAGCAGCACGCGCCGGAGCGCCATATTGACCTTGATCAACGCGGGCGCGCGGGCCATATGCCGCTATGTGCCCTCGGACGACGAGCGAGACTGAAGACGCTTTCGACGTGCCGCGCGGCGAAGGACTGGCCGAAGGGCGCACTCCATGAACGTCCATAATGACGCCCACCCGCATGGGCACGTTCACGCTGCGCCGACGGCTGCAGCCGCGACGGACGTGGTCTGCGGCATGACTGTCGATCCGCAGACAACGCCGCACCGGACCACTCATTCCGGAGCCAACTATTTTTTCTGTTCGTCCGGCTGCCGCACGAAATTCGAAGCTGCGCCTGCCCGTTACCTGGCGGCGGAACGCCTGACGCAGGAAAAATCTCCGGCTCCGGCGCCCGCCAGGACCATCTACACCTGCCCGATGCATCCACAGATTCGGCAGCTCGGACCCGGCAGTTGCCCGATCTGCGGGATGACGCTTGAACCAGAGGTCGCGACCGCGGAGGTCGGTCCGAGCCCGGAGCGCATCGACATGGAGCGGCGCTTGTGGATCGGGCTGGTGCTGACCGTCCCGGTGGTCGTCCTCGAAATGGGCGGGCATCTCGCGGGCTTGCACATGCTGGTCCCACCGGCGGTCTCGACCTGGGTTCAGTTCGCGATGGCGACGCCGGTCGTGCTGTGGGCGGGGTGGCCGTTCTTCGTTCGCGCCGTGCAATCGCTGCGCACGCGCAATCTCAACATGTTCACGCTGATCGCGATGGGGACCGGCGTCGCTTGGCTCTACAGCGTGGTCGCGACGCTGGCCCCTTCGATTTTCCCAGCGGCATTTCGCAGTGACGACGGCACTGTAGCGATCTATTTCGAGGCCGCTGCGGTGATCACGGTCCTGGTCCTTCTCGGGCAGGTGTTGGAACTGCGCGCGCGCGAACAGACCGGGGGCGCGATCCGGGCGTTGCTGGATCTCGCTCCCAAGACAGCGCGGCGCGTTCGCCCGGACGGCACCGACGAGGACGTCGGCTTGGATACGGTTGCGGTCGGGGATCGCCTGCGCGTGCGTCCCGGCGAGAAAGTGCCGGTTGATGGCGAACTGCTCGAAGGCCGCAGCGCCGTAGATGAATCGATGGTGACGGGCGAATCGATGCCGGTCACCAAGAGCGCGGGCGACCGCCTGATCGGCGGCACCATCAATCAGAGCGGCAGTTTCGTCATGCGGGCCGACAAGGTGGGCAGCGAAACGCTCCTTGCCCGGATCGTTCAGCTGGTGGCGCAGGCGCAGCGCAGCCGTGCACCGATCCAGCGCCTTGCGGACCAGGTCTCGGGCTGGTTCGTGCCGCTGGTGATCGCGGTCGCCGTCATGGCGTTCGCCGCGTGGGCGATCTGGGGACCGGAGCCGCGCTTCGCCTTCGGTCTCCTGGCGGCGGTGTCGGTGCTGATCATCGCGTGTCCGTGCGCGCTCGGCCTTGCGACGCCCATGTCCATCATGGTCGGGATCGGCCGCGGGGCGCGTGCCGGCGTGCTCATCAAGAACGCGGAGGCACTGGAGCGTTTCGAGAAGGTCGACACGCTGGTCATCGACAAGACTGGTACCCTGACCGAAGGCAAGCCGAAGGTCGTCGCCGTAAAGGTCGCGGCCGGGTGGAGCGAGGATGCGCTGTTGCGCCTCGCCGCAAGTCTCGAGCGCGGCAGCGAGCACCCGCTGGCGGCCGCAATCGTGGCGGCGGCGCATGCGCGCGACCTCAAGCTGACCGATGTCGCCGCGTTCGACTCTTCCGCGGGCAAAGGGGTGGTCGGGACCGTCGAGGGGCAGCGCGTCGTCATCGGCAACCGGCGCATGATGGACGGCATCGACATCGCCACGCTGGAGGCGGACGCCGATCGGTTACGCCAAGAGGGCGCGACCGCGCTGTTTGCGGGCGTGGATCGCAAGGCGGCCGGCGTGATCGCGATTGCGGATCCCGTGAAGCCGACGACGCCTGACGCGGTGGCGGCATTGCGCAGCGCCGGGATCCGGATCGTCATGCTCACCGGCGACAACCGCACCACGGCCCAGGCCGTCGCCCGCAAACTGGGGATTTCGGAGGTCGAGGCCGAAATCCTTCCCGAGGACAAGGCTCGCGTTGTTGAAAAGCTGCGCGGGGCCGGCCGCGTCGTCGCCATGGCGGGAGACGGTGTCAACGATGCCCCGGCGCTGGCAGCGGCCGATGTGGGCATTGCCATGGGAACCGGCACCGATGTTGCCATCGAAAGCGCCAGCGTGACCCTGCTCAAGGGCGATCTTCAAGGCATCGTACAGGCCCGCCGGCTCTCGCAGGCGACCATGCGCAACATCCGGCAGAACCTGTTCTTCGCCTTCATCTACAATGCCGCCGGCGTGCCGATTGCGGCCGGTGTGCTCTATCCGGTGATGGGGCTGCTGCTGTCGCCCATCATCGCGGCGCTCGCTATGTCGCTGTCGTCGGTCAGCGTCATCACCAATGCGCTGCGGCTCCGGTTCGTGGAATTGGCGGAATGAATTGGGGCACGTCATTCCGGGGACGGCCGCAGGCCGGAACCCGGAATCCACGACCACAGGCGAAAATGAATACCGATAGGCTGGCGGTTATGGATTCCGGGTTCGCGCAAGGGCGCGCCCCGGAACGACAGCTCTTTAGAGATCCGCGCCCCACTGCACCGGTACATAGGCATAGCCGGAGGACGCCTTGGCGACATGGCCCAGGCCCGGGAACGGAAGGTGCGAGCCGGCGATCAGAAGCTTGTCCGTCGCCACCATGTCGAAAACCCGCTTGCGGCTTGCGACCGCCATTGCCTGGTCGGTGTCGAACGAGATCGCCCGGTCAGGCTCCGGGAATTGCAGCGCCGCGTTGTGGACGATATCGCCCCACAGCAGCAACTCGCTGGACCCGGACGATAGATGAACCATCGTGTGGCCCATGGTATGGCCAGGCGCGGCGCTGGCCGTGATGCCAGACGCGAACTCGGCGCGATCCCGAAACATCGCAACCTTACCGGCGTCCACATATGGCTTGATGGAATTACGCGCGATGTCGAAGAACGGTTTGAAATCATCGGGCGCCTTTGCATAAATTTCCGCGGCTGTCCAGAATCCATATTCGGCTTCGCTGACGTGCACGGTCGCGTTGGGGAACGCGATCTTCTTGTCCGTGGTGAGCAGCCCAGCCGCATGATCGGGGTGCATGTGCGTGAGGATCACCATGTCGACTGTTGCGGGGTCGACGCCCGCGGCGGCGAGGTTCTTTGCCATCCGGCCGAGCGTCGGGGCGAACACGTCCGAGGTGCCGGTGTCGACCAGGACGAGCTTGTCGCCGGTGTTGACAAGCCACTCATTAACCGCGGTCGGCGTTATATCCTTTGACAGGAAGCTGCTTTCGAGGAGCTTGGCGGCGCCGTCGGCATCCCCTGTGAAGTACTTGGTCTCGATGGGAATCCAGCCGTCGCTGAGAACCGTCACTTCAAAGCTGCCCACCTTAAGGCGATAGACGCCCGCCGCCTGCGCGCCGACGAACGGCGCTTTCGCCATGGCCGGCACAGCCGGAACAAGCATGCCGCCGAGCGCGGCGAGACCGAAGGAACGTCGGGTGATATCCATGGAAACCTCCCCAAACGGGCATCGTGGTGACTTACATGTGCGCCCGGACCGGGCCTTGGGTCTCGCTCTATATTACTCGCCATGCCGCGCCGCGAGCATGTCAGCTCACGGTGCTGTGCGCGGCCGGGCAAGCCGATCGAGCGCTCCCTGCAGGATGAAGATCGCGGCGTGCTGATCGATCACGGCCTTGCGCTTGCCGCGGCTCGCGTCGGCGGCGATCAGTTCGCGCTCGACCGCGGCGGTGGAGAGCCGCTCGTCCCAGAATGCGATCGGCAATTCGGTCAATCGGGCAAGATTGCGCGCGAAGGCGCGGGTCGATTGCGCCCGCGGGCCTTCGCTGCCGTCCATGTTGATGGGCAGGCCGAGCACGAAAGCCACCGCCTTGCGCTCGGCGGCGAGCGCAAGGAGCCGCTTGGCGTCGGCGGAAAAATTGGTGCGCGCGACGGTGGCGACGCCGGTGGCAAGCCGGCGGTCCGGGTCGCTGGTCGCAACCCCGATGGTCTTGGTGCCGAGGTCGAGCCCGATCAGCGCGCCGCGTGGCGGCAGGCGGAAGTCGGCAAGCGCGACAATAGGAGCGGGCATGGCGTTGGCGTTTCGATCGACTGTAATGGTCATACGCCGGCCTGACACGCGTATCCATCCTGATCGTAGTGTTCCGGCGAACCGTATTCTTTTGTTGGATCGCCGGGACGAGCCCGGCAATGACCGGCGCAGGAGCGTTGATCTTGACGTCCGGTAGCGTATCTTCGCGCCGACCAATCCTTCAACCCCCCTCCCAACCAAGGACCATCGTCATGCAGATCACCTGGTATGGCCATTCCGCCTTCCGGCTCGATTTCGCCGGCAAGGCCGTGCTGATTGATCCGTTCTTCACCGGCAACCCCGCTTTCGTGTCCGACAAGGCGGCGGCGACCAACGGCGTGACCCATATCGTGCTGACCCATGGTCACGGCGATCACGTAGGCGACACCCTCGACATCGCCGCCGCGACCGGTGCCCCCGTCATCACCAACTATGATCTGTGCATGTGGCTTGCCGGAAAGGGCCTGCAGAAATTCGATCCCATGAACACCGGCGGCACAACAGACCAGGGCGGCTTCACCGTGACGCTGGTGCGCGCCGACCATTCCTCGGGCGATATCACGAACGGCATGCCGATTTACCTCGGCAACCCGTGCGGCATCATCATCAAGGCGGCGGGGGAACCCGTCGTCTACCATATGGGCGATACCGACATTTTCTCCGACATGGGCCTGATCGCCGAGATCCACCAGCCACAGGTCGCCATGGTGCCGATTGGTGACCGCTTCACCATGAGCCCGAAGACCGCGGCGCTTGCCGTCAAGCGCTTCTTCAAGCTCGACAAGGTGATCCCGTGTCACTATGGCTCATTCCCGATCATCGAGCCCAATGCCGACAAGTTCGTCGCCGAGATGAAAGGGCATGCCACCACGGTCGTGGTGCCGGCGAAGGGCAAGGCGGTGACGGTGTAGTGCCCGCAAGCGGGTAGCGACACCAGGCCGGTCTGAGGCCTTGCTCGTTGAATTGACGAGGCGACTGCCCGACGCATCAAAGTCGGAGACATTGCGGGTGTCAACTCGCAGGCGACGCTGATGCCTTAACCACTCGGCGACCCTCAGCCTTCTCGATGAACGAAAATTCCATTCCTTCGTCACGATACAACTTTGCATTGCGTTATATCCGCTGTTACATTGTGTAGCCACTAGTTGGCTTTATGCGTGTCGGGGGGATCGTGTCTGGTCAGGAATTTCAAATTGGCCTGACGATGGCGGGGGCTATTTCGGCTGGCGCCTATTCGGCGGGCGTTTTCGACTTTCTTATTCAGGCGCTGGAAGCCTGGGAAAGGGCGAGACTTGATCCGACCCTCGCCGATCAGATCCCCAATCACCGGGTCGGCATCAAGGTCATCACCGGCGCGTCCGCGGGTGCCATCACGGGTGCGCTTGGCGCGGCGGGATTGGCTCAAAAGATCACACCGCAACAGTTCGGCACCGCTCTCAAGCAGCAGGTCACCTGCGTTCTTCCATGTCTCTACGACGCATGGGTCGTCAGGCCGGCATTGGTGTCGGCCACCGGGGGGACGATTTCCTGCAAACGGATGACCTCGACCAGGGCAAGGTCCTCTCTCTGCTGGATTGCCGTCTGCTTGATCAAATCCGCGCCAACGCACTCAAACTCGGCCCCAGGGGACAGGCATTGCCGTATGTTTCCGATACGCTGCACGTCTACATGACGCTTACCAATCTGCGTGGCGTGCCCTACGCGGTGACCTTCGAGGGCGGCAATATCGTCATGATGCCGCACGGCGATCGGGTCCATTATTCCATCAACGGTCTCGGCTCGTGGAAGGCGTCATCCCCATTTGCCGACAATGACGGAACGCGGACGCTTAAAGTAGGCGGCTTGTTTGGGCCCAATGGCCCTTCGCAAGACTGGGAGGATTTCACCCAAGCAGCGGTCGCGTCCGCCGCATTCCCGGTCGGCCTTGCGCCGCGGACGATTGCGACCGTCCTGACTGAATACGACAAGCGCTCCTGGCCGATAACGGAATGGCATCTGCAGGACAGTATCCGGCCGAGCTGGCCTTCGCCTTGGCGGGACGACACAAAGCGAGGCTTTTCGTTTCTGAGCATCGACGGCGGCGTCGTCAACAACGACCCCTTCGAGTACGCGCATTTCACTTTGATGGACAATCCACCGGACCCGAACCCGCGCAGCGGCGAGGACGCTGACCGGGCGGTCATCATGATCGATCCATTCCCCGAGCCGCCTGAATTTCCCGCCGACGGACAGCCGGATCAAGCGCTCGTGAATGTGCTCAAGGTGTTCATTCCGGCGCTGATCAATCAGGCGCGTTTCAAGCCGACAGAGCTTTTCCTGGCGGCGAGTGAGGCGATTTACAGTCGCTATCTGATCGCGCCGTCGCGGCCAAAGCCGAACCAGAGCGCCGAATTGTATGCCATTGCGTGTGGGCTGCTCGGCGGCTTCGGTGGCTTCCTATCGCGGTCATTTCGCGAACACGACTTCATCCTTGGGCAGCGCAATTGCCAGAAGTTCCTGAGCTCAAGTTTTGCCCTGCCAAATAACAACAAGATCATTCAGCAATGGCCTCAGGCAGCGCGCAACAATCCCGATTTCGCCGCGACCGCGGCGGCCGCGCAGCCGCCGCACTTTTGCATCATCCCGTTGATCGGCGATGCGAAGGAGGAGATCGCCGCACCGCCATGGCCACAGCTCAGCCAGGATGAATTCGACGCTTTGCAGACCAGGATTGCGCAACGCCTCGACAAGCTGGTGCAGACCCTGGTTGCGAGCAACGGGCCCGGCGGGATTGCCGGGTGGCTTCTCGGGCGCATCTATTCGTCAAGGAGAGGCGATGCTTTGAACTTCATCAAGTTCACGCTCCTGGCCGATCTGGTGAAACGTGATCAGATCCAACGTTGGGACCTGCCCAAAGTTTGGAAGCAGCCACCTTCGATTCCGCTTGATGGCAGCGATGTGAGAAAAGTGCTGGCGGCCCTTCTCAACCCCTCCTTGGACCTACGGAATGCAGCCGGAATTGCTGCAGCGACCCGTCTCGATGTGACCAAAGTGACGGCAATTCTCGTCGCCTGCCAGGCCGAGACCGGCGCGCCCTACGAAGTCTGGCAGTCGCCGCGCAAAGACAAATCCGGGGCCGCGCTTTACGCACTCGCGTCGCGCAAGCCGGGTTGGTTCACGTCGCTTCCCGGCATCCGGCAAGCGAGCGACTGGGTGAGCCCGCCGCAAGTCGACCCACCCGGTCTTTAACGTGGCGATGACGGCGGTCCGGGGGCAACATGAATGTGACTCTAACCACAATCAACGTCGCGATCGGATTAATCTTCGTCTATTTGCTGATGTCGCTGATGTGCAGTGTCCTGCAGGAATTCATTGCAAACGTCACCAGCTGGCGCGGCAGGCATCTCCGCAACGGCATCAAAGCGATGTTGAACGACCCCGCAATGACCGGCTTGGCGAAACGGCTCTATCGCCATCCCCGCATCGCAAGTCTGACTTTCCCCGGAAAGCTTCCGAGCTATATCCCGAGCACGACCTTCGCGAGCGCCCTGGCTGACATCGTGGTGGAAGATAACAACTACCGTTCCGGTGTCGATGGGCCGCTGGCGCCGTTCATCAAAGACGCGAAAGATGCAGGGGGCAAGATCGAACAGCTCGAAGCGCAATTTGCGAAGTGGTTCGATGATTCGATGGATGGTTTGGGCGGGTGGTACAAACGAAACGTCCAAATCGTCCTGTTTCTCCTCGGTCTGATGCTGGCCGCCGCGTTCAACGTGAATTCTTTCGAGATTGCCCGCGTCCTGTGGACGGAACCGGTATTGCGGGAAGCTGTTGTGCAGTCCGCAAGCAAGTTCTATCAGGAGGGTGGTCCCGCGCAGCCGCAAAGTTCGCCGCAAGAGCAATTCGCAAAGCTGCAAAGAGACCTCGACAATCTGAATCTGCCGTTTGGCTGGGAGCCCGGCAGCATTGCGTGCCTGCTCGGCAAAGCCCCCTCTGACACGACATCCCCTAAAGGTACTGCGTCGACGATTTGCCGTCGGCTGCAAGAAAGCCGCGACAGCATGGCCCGATGGTGGGAATGGCTCGTGCTGCTCGCCGGCTGGCTGGTCACTGCTCTGGCGACCTCGCTCGGCACCCAGTTCTGGTTCCAGACGCTCGGTCAGGCACTGGCGCTACGGGCGGCGGGCGCAAGGCCGCCAAAGGCCACCGATATACGCCCACAAGCCGATGTACGCATACAAACCACGGAGAACTGACATGCCAAATGGAAATACGCCCGCGACAGGTGAAGCTATCGTCGCACTTGCCGCGCGCCACATCGGGCAAACCTATGAACTGGGCGAACTCGTGCCCAAGAACGACCCGAACTGGGGCGGACCGTGGGACTGCGCGGAATTCTGCTCGTGGTTGGTGTTCCAGGCGGCCGCCGAATTGTATGGATGTGCCCCCAACAGCAAAGACCCAGCGACAGCAGATGCCTTCACAGGCTATTGGCGGGACGACGCGAAAGCGAAAGGCAAGATCATTACCGTCAACGAAGCGCAGCGCATTCCGGGCGCTTTCATTTTGCGTGTCCCAACGACGATCGGCCATATCGTGGTCAGTGACGGAAAGGGCGGAACGGTCGAGGCGATGGGAAAGGCCTTCGGGGTGCGGCGGGGTTCGGTTTCCGGACGGGTGTGGGATTTCGGCATTCTGGTGCCGTCGATCACTTACGACACCACGTCGATCCAGCCTGGACATGCCGAGGATCCGCCACCAAGCGCGACCGTCGTGATCCTCCGTCGCGATGACGGCATGCCCCCGGATCCGCGGGTGGAAGCGCTGCAACGTGCATTGGCGGCGGCCGGTTTCGACCCCGGGCCTTTCGACGGACAGTTCGGCAAGCTCACCGAAGCCGCTGTATTCGAATTCCAGGCCGCGAAGAATCTCTCCGTGGACGGAGAGGTCGGGCCGCAGACCGGTCGCGCCCTCAAGCTGAAATATTGGAAACCCGATGAAACGGTGCCGGACTTTGCCAAGCCAGCGCAGTCTCAACCGTTGCCGCCGCCGCTTGCAGACTGGCCGGATGAGACCCGCTCGGTGAATCCGAGCCTCGATTTCGACGTCATCCGCAACGAATATGCCAGCTTGTGGAACACCATGGCCATCCGGCCGGACAGGCAGGCGGAGGTCGCCGCGACGGCCGCGACTATCGCCAAGGGGGCGGAACGCTATCGATCAGTGGCGGCTTCGTTTGCCAATATGCTCCCCTGGTACGTCATCGGCATCCTGCATGCGATGGAGTGCGGCTGCGATTTCAAAACCCATCTGCACAATGGTGATCCGCTCACCGCCCGCACCGTGCATGTGCCGAAGAATCGTCCACCACTCTGGGATCCGACCATGTCCTGGGAAGACAGCGCCAAGGACGCCATCATGGTCGATGGTCTCGACAAGGTAACCGGCTGGACACTGCCGCGCATCCTTTTCACGTTTGAACGGTACAATGGCTTTGGGCCGCGGCGGCGCTTTGGCAAGGCAACCGCCTATCTGTGGAGCTATTCAAATCACTACGTCAGAGGCAAATATGTCGGCGACGGTCAGTGGGACCCGGAAGCGGTTTCCAGGCAGGCGGGTGCGGCGGTCCTGCTGAAACAGCTGATCAATGGCGGAGCCGTCAACACGCCGGCCGAGGCATAAAGGTGCGCGGCGGCTGCAACAAAACGTGCGGCCCGCCGCCAGCAGTACTTCCGATCCCTACTCCAAAGCAGTACCGGGGCTTCAGTTCGTCACCACCCGCGCAAGTTCCTTCTCGATTGCGGCGATCACGCGCGCATCGGTCGGCTCGATCTCCGAAGGGAAGCTCGCCGCGATCATGCCGTCGCGGCCGATCAGATATTTGTGGAAGTTCCAGCGTGGTCGCTCGAGCGGACGCTGCGCCGATGCCCACCGGTAGAACGGGTGGGAGGCGGCACCGTTGACCACGGCCTTGGCGGCGATCGGAAAGCTGGCGCCGTATTGGTGTTCGGCGGTCTGGGCGATTTCGGCGGCGTCGCCCGGCTCCTGTCCGCCGAAATCGTTGGACGGCACGCCGACGATCAACAGGCCACGGTCGCGATAGCGCGTCCACAATTCCTGCAGCCCCGCATATTGCGGGGTGTAGCCGCATTGGGACGCTGTGTTCACGATCAGGATCGGCTTGCCGGCATATTCGGCGAGCTGGATATCGCCGCCCTTGAGGCCTGCGAAATGGAATGCATACGCCGTGATGCGGCTCATCGCCGGGGCTTGAGCACGCGCAGGCGTCGCCAGCAATCCGGCCATGATGGAGAGGAAAATCCTGCGGTCGGTGAGCATGATGCGTCTCCCAAAGGCTTCCCAAATTGTCGCCGCAGAATAGCAGAAATTACGAACGGCTTCCATGCGGGAATGGCTGTGAGATGGTGCGTCTTGACCTCTCCCCGCGAGCGCGGAGAGGTCGGAATGAGCGCGTCTTCGCGCTCATTCCGGCTGAGGGGCTTCTCCGCGAGTCTGAGCTTGTGGAGAAGCCCCTCACCCCAACCCTCCGCCAGCAAGCGGGGAGGAGGGAGCAGGAGGAGCCCTGACCCAGGCTGTCCCGCATTACGTACCGGAAGACCGGCACTTCATGCGGGCTACAAGCGGGCTTAAGAGAACAATTCCCGGCTCGCGATCCTGGCGCCCTCGGCAAGTGCCTGCAGCTTCGCCCACACGATGCTGGCATGGATTTCCTTTGAGCTTGCGAAAGTCGCAAAGCCGCAGTCGGAGCCGGCGATCACGTTTTCGCGGCCGACCAACTTGGCGAACCTCCCGATCCGCTGTGCAACCAGCTCCGGGTGCTCGACCAGGACGGTGGAATTGGAGATGACGCCGGGGATCAGCACCGCGCTGTCCGGCAGCTTCACGTTCTCCCATACCTTCCACTCGTGCTCATGGCGCGGGTTTGCGGCCTCGAATGAAAATGCTCCGGCGCGGATGTCCAGGATGAGGTGAACGATATCCTTCAATTCCATGTCATGGACGCGCGGGCCCATGTTGATGCCGTAGCAGGTATGGAACCGGATCTTCTCCTTCGGGATGCCGCGCAGTGCGTGATTGAGGGCCTCGACCCGCACCTTGGCCCAGGCGAGGACCTCGGCGACGCCAAGCTCCGGCTTGAGCAGCCAGTAGGTGACGAGCCGCGGATCGTCGATCTGGACCAGGAAGCCGGCATCGACGATCGCCCGGTATTCCTCATGCAGGGCATCCGCGATCGCGAAGAGATATTCCTCCTGGGTTTTGTAATAGGCGTTGCGCTGCCAGTCCTCCACATTGGCTGGCGAGATCGCCGGGATGAATGCCTCTTCGACCGTGACGGCGCCAAGCGCGGCACGGAAATTCCCGATGTCGCGCTGCAATTGCGCGTGGCCCCGATAGGCAACGGGACCGGTGCACACCATGTGGATGTGGCGCGATCTCGCCCCGGCGCTCTCGGCGTAGAATTCAGGAAACGATCGGGCCTCGCGTGAGCCCGCCCATGGGCTGCCGATGCGTTCCGGGGCGACCTCAAAACCCGACAGGCGTTCGTTGATGTAGGTGACGAACCCCGGCTTGCTGAATTCGCCGTCATCGACAACGTCGATCCCCAGCTCAGCCTGCGTGCGAACGATTTCACCGACTGCCTGCGCGAGCCGCGACTCGTAGGCCGCGGTATCGACCGGTTTGCCGTCCTGCATGGCTTCGCCCATGGCGAGCAGGTCCGCGGGGCGCGGCAAGCTGCCTGCATGGGTCGTAAGAATACGTTCGGTGCTGCGCTTCATGATGGGCTCGCCGGTGGTTCGATGAGAGGATGGCATCTTATCAGGCGATCTGTGGGGCAGCTACCGGCGCCACGCCACCGGGCTCGTGCGGTCACGTCGAAGGCAGAATAGGGAAAACTACGTCCTTGCACTTCCCCACGGCTGCGGGTCAAAATTGATCCCGGCGACGCCCACGTAGAATGTGGCGCGACCCGGGAAACGTGCCATGAAAAGGCTGTTGCTGGCTGTGCTTTTGATGGCTGCTGTCGGCTCCGGATATTATTTTCGCGACTATTTCTTCACAACCGCGACGGAGAACAGATCCGCACGGCCTCCGGCGCCCCAGCCCGTGGTGGCCGACGTCGCCGCGGAAATGCCGGCACCGATCGAGGTCACCGCCATCGGCAACGTCCAGTCCGTCGCGACCGTGATGGTCAGATCTCGAATCGACGGCGAGATCGCGCAGGTTCATTTCGAGGAAGGGCAGGAGGTCAAGGAAGGGGACCTTCTCTTCACACTCGATGACCGCGTGGCCCGCGCGCAGCTGCAACAGAGCGAAGCCAACCTGGAGCGCGACCGGTCGCAACTCCGACGCTTCCAGTTGGAAGTTGCGCGCCAGACCGGGCTAGCAAACCGAGGCGTTGCGCCGGCACAAAAGCTCGAAGACGTAATGACGAGCCAGGCGGTTTTTGAGGCGACGGTGCGGGCCAGCGAAGCGGCGGTGGAAACCGCGCGCATCAACTTGAACTACACAACCATTCGGGCGCCGATCACCGGGCGAACCGGGTCCGTCGCCTTCAAGCGAGGCAATATCATCAAGGCGGTCGACACCCTGCCGACCGCCTTGCCGATGGTCACCATCAGTCAGTTGCGGCCGATCTACGTTACGTTTTCGGTGCCCGAAAGGCATCTCGGCGATCTTCGCGCGGCTCTGGCGTCCGGGCGCCTGCCTGTCGTCGTGACCATTCCCGGCGCGCCGTCGGATCCGATCACCGGGCGACTGACTTTTATCGACAATCAAGTTGATGCCGCGACCGGCACGATCACCCTCAAGGCGACGTTCGCCAATGAGGATGCGCGGCTGTGGCCCGGCCAGTTCGTCAACGTGACCGTTATCCTTGGCGTACAGGCAAATGCCCTCGCCGTGCCGAGCGTAGCCATCCAGGTCGGGCAGAACGGCCCGTATGTATTCTTGATCAAACCGGACTCGACCGTCGAGCTGCGGCTCGTCCGCGTCGACCGGGCTGTGACCAACAGGACGGTAATTGCCGAGGGGCTCGCGGCCGGAGACCGCGTTGTGGTCGATGGTCAGCTGCGGCTCACAAATGGGACGCGCGTTGCCATTCAGCGATCCGAGGCGCCCGCACCCCCGAAGACGCAGCCCATTCCGGTAGCGGAGCAGGCGCCATGACGCTCCCGACGCTGTGCATCGAACGCCCGGTCATGACGACTCTGTTGACCATGGCGATCGTGGTAGTCGGCAGCGTCGGCTATTTCTTCCTGCCGGTGGCGGCGCTGCCGCAAGTGGACTTCCCGACCATCGCGGTATCGACCACCTTGCCCGGCGCCAGTCCGGCGACGATGGCAGCCTCGATCTCAACGCCGCTTGAACGAGAATTTTCCGCCATTGCGGGCATCGACTCGATCACATCGGTGAGCGGGCTCGGCATCGGCCGCATCACCGTGCAGTTCAATCTCAATCGCAGCATCGACGCCGCGGCTCAAGATATTCAGGCTGCGATCGGTAATGCCGCACGCAAGCTGCCGGCCGAGATGACGACGCCGCCGTCCTACCGAAAGGTAAATCCTGGCGCCTCCGCGGTGTTGCAGTTAACGCTCGTGTCGCAGAGTCTCCCGCTTTCGACCGTCAACGAATTTGCTGAAATCAACATCGGCCAGCGGCTTTCCACATTACCCGGCGTGGCACAAGTAGCGATCTTCGGCCCGCAAAAATATGCCGTGCGGGTCCAAGTCGCCCCCGACTTGCTTGCCAGCCGCGGCATCTCGATGGATGAGATTCAACGCGCGATCGCGGCGGCGAGCTCGACGACGCCGGTTGGAACGCTCAGCGGGCCGCAAAAGGCCGCTACCGTGCAGGCAGACACCCAACTGACGCAGGCGTCCGGATATCTGCCGCTCATTGTCGCCTATCGCAACGGCGCGCCGGTGCAGCTCACCGACGTCGCTCGGGTCATTGACAGTGTCCAGGTTCGCGAATCCTGGAACTGGTACAACGGCTCGCGCGCCATCACGGTCGCCGTATTTCGTCAGCCTGACGCAAACACGGTCGAGGTCGTCAATCGGGTAAAGGCCCTGATCCCTGTTTTTCGCGCCGAACTCCCCGGCGCCATCGACATCAACGTCCTGCAGGATCGCGCCGCACCGATCCAGGCGGCCGTCGGCGATGTTCAGCGTACGTTGATGCTCACAGTCATTCTGGTCGTGCTCGTCATCTATCTGTTCGTTCGACGCCTGTCGGCGACTGTCATTCCGGCACTCGCCCTGCCCGTATCCATCATTGGCACGTTTGGCGCGATGTATGTCGGCGGATATTCGCTTAACAATGTTTCGCTGCTCGCCCTTACGCTCGCGGTCGGGTTCGTGGTCGACGATGCAATCGTGATGCTCGAAAACATCGTGCGCCACACTGAAGCCGGCCTGGAACCGATGGAAGCGGCTCTCAAAGGCTCGCGCGAGATCACCTTCACGATCATGTCCATGACCATCTCTCTGGTGGCCGTCTTCATTCCGGTTTTCTTCATGGGCGGCGTGGTCGGGCGGGTCTTCCATGAATTTGCCATTGTGATCGGCATCGCGATTCTGGCATCCGGATTGGTGTCGCTGACGTTGACGCCGATGCTGTGCAGCCGATTCCTGCGGCCGCATCTGCATGATGACCGCAACAAACCGATCGCGCGCGTTCTGGAGCGAGGTTTCGCCGGTATGCTTCGCGGCTATGAAATCTCGCTCGAATGGGTGCTGCGCAGGCGGCGCCTGACGATCGCCGCGACACTTATGACGATCGGAATCACCGCATATTTATTCTATGCGATTCCCAAGGGTTTCTTCCCCATCGAAGACACCGGATACATCATCGGCGGCAGCGAGACGGCAGAGGATACCTCGTTCGCCGGCATGCTTGACAAGCAAATGAAACTCGACGCCATCTTGCGGGCAAGTCCTCATGTCGTGTCCTATAATTTGGAGGTCAGCCTCGGCGGGAGCCGGTTTGGGATAAACAGCGGCGACCTGTACATCCAGCTCAAGCCGCGTGGGGAACGACCACCCATTGGCGAAGTAATCCAGGAATTGCGTCGCCAGGCCGGCGCGATCGCGGGATTGAACGTGTTCCTGAATCCCGCCCAGAATCTTCAGATCGGCGCACGCCCGAGCAAGAGCCTGTATCAGTACACCCTGCAGGCCGGCAATCTTGAAGAACTGTATCGTTTTGCACCGCTCGTCGATGCGGAAATCCGCAAGCTCGCCGTGCTGCAGGACATATCTTCGGACCTGCAGATCAAGAGCCCACAAGCCATCCTCAACGTCGATCGCCGCAAGGCGGCGGCCCTCGGCCTGACATCTGAGCAGATTCGCACGACGCTTTATGACTCATTTGGATCGCGGCAAGTCGCGACCATCTATACCGCCAGCAACGACTACGCGGTGATTCTGGAAATCGATCCATCATTCCAGCAGCGCTCCGACGACCTGTCGAAGGTCTTCGTTCGGTCGAGTGCCGGGCAGCTCATACCGCTCGGCACTGTCGCGACTTTGACTCAAGGCGCCGGTCCCTTGACGGTCAACCATCAGGGACAGCTTCCAGCTGTGACGATCTCGTTCAACCTGGCGCCCGGCGTCGCCCTTGGCGAAGCGATCGAGCATATCCAGGAGATGGAGCGCCGGCTGGTATTCCCACCCACCATTACGGCGGGATTCGCCGGCACCGCACAGGTGTTCCAGCAGTCGTTGCGGGGACAGGGCTGGCTGTTGCTGGCGACCGTTCTGGTCATCTACGTGGTGCTCGGCATTCTCTACGAGAGCTTTATTCACCCGATCACGATCCTTTCCGGCCTGCCGGCGGCCGGCGTGGGTGCGCTCCTGACCCTGATACTGTTCAAGATGGACCTCAGCGTCATTGCGATCATTGGCGTCATCATGCTGGTCGGCATCGTCAAGAAAAACGCGATCATGATGGTCGACTTCGCGATCGAGGCGCAACGTAACCACGGCGAACCGCCCGAGCGGGCGATCCATCGCGCATGCCTGTTGCGCTTCCGCCCCATCATGATGACCACAGTGGCAGCAATCATGGGCGGCCTGCCGATCGCGCTGGGGCTCGGCGTCGGGGCCGAGCTTCGACAGCCCCTGGGCGTTGCGGTCGTCGGCGGGCTGCTGACGTCGCAACTCCTCACGCTGTACATCACCCCCGTGATCTACCTGTCGTTGGAGAGCATGCGCCGCGGCCTGTCGGCCTCAGGAAAGCGGGGCCGCAGCATTCGGCCGGTCGCCGCCGAGGCGGCGGAATAAGGACCCGTCCACGAATAAGTGCTCCAAAGGGCGGTCGTCGCCCGCGCAAGCGGGCGATCCAGTAACCACTTGGCTTCGATTCGGGCACAGCGCATCACGCGGTGATTACTGAATGCCCCGCGAGGCATGACACTGAGGCGATTCACTTGTTTTCCGGACAGACCCTAAGCTCCGCCGGGGCTTCGGGGGATCGCCAGCGGCCGGCACTCACCAGCGTCTGCGCCAGCGCCAGCGCCTGTAACCCCAGCCGCCTCCTCCAATGAGGCGGAGGACGAGCAGCAAGATAATTGCGCCGATCAGCGCGTTAACAACCAGGGCAACAATCCCTGCGCCGAGATGGATGTTCAGTTGCGGCAACAGCCAATCACCAATAAGGGCGCCGAGCAAACCGACGATCAAATCCCCGATCAGCCCGAACCCTGAGCCTCGCATCACCTGACCAGCCAGCCAGCCGGCAATGAGCCCGACCAGAATAATGACCAGGAGGCTTTCATTCGACAAATGCATGGTTTGTTCCCCAAAATAGGGCAATGTTTTTGACCGGAAATAGTTCCATCGAAATCCCCCAACTCCTCAAAATGAGGTATGGCTCGACCACCAGACCGTGCTTCGACGATAAGATCGAGATAGGCCCCCGAAGCGATATTGCCGCCCGGAAAAGAACACGAAAACCGTCCCGCGTCACATTCGCATATTCCTTTCGTCACCGGGTGACGTTTCGGAGGAACGTGGCCTCGCCCGCAAGGTCATCAAAGAGGAGCTGCCATACGATCCATTTCTGCGCAGCCGGGTCGCGCTCGAGATCGTGAGCCGGGATGATCCTTCATCCCAGCGGGGAGAGGGGAGAAGAGGTTGCACCGCCACATGCGATTGGCCTGCTCCGCCAAGGGAGGCCAGCCATATGGGATTGGGAACCTCCTCCCGGCCACCTGCGTTCTCTGCGGATCGGGGGACGCGGAGTACGTATGCGATCGCCATTTACTATCTGGTCCGACGATGGCCGCGTGGACTACGGCGTAGAACGCCCCAAATTCCCCCGTGCCAAACGTTTCGGCGTCGCGGTCGTCGCGTTCGCGGTCGCGGGATTGGGCGTCTGGAATGCCTATTCGGCGATCGTTGCGAATCTCAAGGCGCATGACAGCACCGACGTACATGAGGCGGCAAATCGTCAAGTCGAAAGTCATGATCCGGTCGATGCGAATCGTGAAGCCGCGAATCGCCCTGCCGATGCGAATCGTGATGCCGCAAGTCGTGATCCGGCAGAGGCGAATCGCGAGACCGCACGCAGCGCCGCAAATGAAGCGCCTGCGATCAACGCGGGTCGCCCGACAATGCGCTCGTTCGCGGCGAAGACGCGGGTGAAGCCGCACACCCTCGGCCTCGTTCCACTCGGCGCGCCCGATCGATCGGCGGTCGCGGAACCGCGACGCGTCGCCGGCGCCGAAGCGAATCCGGTTGCCGCACCTGTGGACCAGTCCACGCCCGTGCCACCGGAACGGAGCGATCGCGGCGCCGCAAATGAAGCGTCTCCGATCAACGCGAGTCGCCCGACGCGCTCGTTCGCGGCGAAGTCGCAGGTGAAGCCGCACACCCTCGGCCCTGTTTCAATCGGCGCGCCCGATCGATCGGCGATCACGGGACCGCGACGCGTCGCCGGCGCCGATGCGAGCCTGGTTGTTGAACCTGCGGATCAGTCCACGCCCGTGCCACCGGAACGGAGCGATCGCGGCGCCGTCAAGCCCGAGGAGAACAGGCTTCGTGAGAAATCGCGCGTCGCCAACCGGAAGCCCGCCCGTGGGTCCACCACGATTCAGGTTTACGACCTCCCCGATGGCCGCCGGCTGGTGGTGGGCCCTGTGAGAAACGACAGCGGACGTGCAGGCGGTACGGATTTCGGACGCCCAGGCGGCACGGATTTCGATGGACGGGACGACGTCGCGCCCGTGCCGCGGGTCGGCCCCCGCATCCGCGTGGCCTGGCCCTGGTTTTTCGGCATGCCGTTCTGACGCGTGTGTCCGGTGCGCGCTTGGTCTGCCCAGCGATGCACATCGCATGAAAAACGCGGCGCTGGAGCCAAGCGCCACGTTTTCATTTGCGGTTTGAGCGCGTCCGATGAAGTTGATCCACCCTTTGCCCGTCACCCTCCGGCGATGGATTGCCGGGTCAAGCCCGGCAGTGACGCCTGAGTGAATGTCGGTGCGACGCTCGATGAAGTCGATCCACTCTTCGGAGGTCACCCACGGGTCCATCTTGTTCGCATCAAGACGGATTGCCGGGTCAAGCCCGGCAGCGACGCTGGGTGAGTATTATAGCAACGCGCTCCCACTCCCTTTACGACAGCACGCCGTACTTCTTGAACCAGGCGGTCATCTGGTTCCAGCCGTCGTCCGCTGCTTCCTTGCGGTAGCTCGGCCGGTAATCGGCATGGAAGCCATGCGGCGCGCCCGGATAGATCTTGAATTCGGCGGTCTTGCCGGCGGCCTTGAGGGAGGCTTCCATCTGCTTGACCTGATCGACTGGGATGCCCTGGTCCTCGGCGCCATAGAGGCCGAGCACCGGCTCCTTCACGTCCTTGGCGGAAGCAAGCGCGTTGATCGGCATGGCTTCGTTCGGCGGATCCGCAAGACTGCCGTAGAAGGCGACGCCGGCCTTGAGGTTGCCGTGGGTCGAATAGCGCCACACGGTGCGGCCGCCGCGGCAGAAGCCCATGATGCCGAGCCGGTCGGTGTTGCCGCCCTGCGACTTCGCCCACGCGACGGTGGCGTCGAGATCGGCAAACAGCTCCTGATCGGTCTTGGCGTTGACGAGCGGGAACAGCTGCTGGATTTCGCTGATCTTGGTGAGGTCGCCTTTGCGGAAATAGTAGTCGGGCGCCACCGCGAAGGCGCCGAGCTTGCCGAGCCGCCGGGTCACGTCCTTGATGTATTCGTGCAGGCCGAAAATCTCCATCGCGACCAGGATCACGGGCGGATTGGTGGCGCTGGCTGGGCGCGCATAATAGACCGGCATGTCGCCGCCCGTGACCTTCACCTTGGCGTCTCCTGCGGTGAGGCCGGCGGTATCGGTCTTGATCGCGTCGGCGCGCACCGGGCCGGCGGCGAGCGTAAATCCGGCGGCGGATGCGGCGGACGCCGTCATGAAGCCGCGCCGCGACAGCGGCGCGACCTTGGTCAGGCCGACGATATCCTGCATTTTGGTCTGCACGTTCATTGGTTCCTCCGTTGACTTCGGGTTTGGATTTCGGCTGGCTGAAAACGCCGGAAGGTAGTACGTAGAACCCGTTACGTATAGGGCCGAATTACACTGGGGGACCGCTGACAATACAAGCGTCGCGGGCCGCATAAGAGCATAGCAAATATGACGGGGTGATGATCATGAACTGGCGCGTCTTGTCACGTGTGTTGTCACATGTCTTGGCGGTGTTGGCAGCGGCGCTGCTGTGGCTCATCGGTCAGCTCCCGCATCTGTCCGCCCAGGAAATCGGCGACCTCCCTAACGGTCGCCATATCGCGACCACCGTCTGCGCGGCCTGCCATATGGTCGGAAAGGGCGAGTTATACTCTCCGGAAGGCGGCGCCCCGGCATTTGCCCGCATTGCCGCCACCCCGGGAATGACCTCGATCGCGCTAAGCGCGGCGCTGCTCACATCGCATCGGCAGATGCCCAACATCATTCTCCAGCCAGACGACCGGCGCGATGTGATCGCCTACATTCTCAGTCTACGGTAAGTTCAGGCGCATTGTTTTCCCGGCAGCGCCGATGCTCTACCATGCAGGCGGTCAATTACAGGAGGGCTTGATGCCGGAAGTCGTTTTCTATGCGCTGGGTGGTCGATCGATCGAACAGAAGCGCGCGTTGATCAAGGATTTCACCGACGCGGTGGTGAAGAATTACAATGTCGAGCCCGGTGCAGTGACGATCACGATCGTGGAGTCTGCCAAGGAGGATAAGGCGAAGGGCGGCGTGCTGTTCAGCGATATGGCTCCAAAGACCTAGTCGCTCGCTTCAGCCAATCTGAAATGATCGGACCGTTATGAAAGCGATAACAATGGACTCGTGCCGACGGAAGGATGATGTAGGGGCGACCCTCATTGGCGCTAACTTAACGCTGTGCTGTGCCGCTGTGACTCGCTCCCCCCTGGTGGGGGAGGGTTGGGGTGGGGGGGGGCGTGCCACGGGGCACAGCGTGCTCCATTCCTCGACCCCCACCCCCGACCCCTCCCCACAAGGGGAGGGGAGGAGTTCGCGGCGCCGTTGCAGCGTAAGTTAGCGCAAATGGGGGCGACCCTTGTGGTCGCCCTCGGCTGGATGCGACGAATGGGACGACCCCAAGGGTCGCCCCTACAACCAGCGACGTTGGAGGATGCCGCTTGTGCGGCTTCTCGAACGTTATGACTTGGTAGATGCTCCAATCACATCAGATTGGCGACCCGCGCCAAAACACCCCAGCGTCGCGAGATTTTTTCAATTGCTGACCAACGCAGGCACTATGCCGTTGTGCCACCTTGACCGCCAACGAAATAGCGGCCATGGGGGAGTTGCATTCGGGCGGCGGGACCGATTGTTGACAGTGCATTTTATTCACGTTCCGTTCACGTTCGCGTCACTAGCGTCGAAATGGCGTTAAACGAGAACACCAAATTGCCAGAAACGGATGGTTGAAATACCGTCTGCGAGGGGTGGCTGCGATGCAACCAGCTGGGACCAATCTCGGACGCTTTCCTTCGAAATTCCTGCTGATGGTCATCCCTGGCCTAGTTGCAAGCGGCATCGTTGCATTGGTGCTGTATGCCGTCCATGTTTCCGGCGCGCCTTCGTCCTCCGAGGTGTTGACCGACCTTACGCCCCAGGGCGACGGCCTTTCTACTGAGGAGCGTCGCGGGCTCACCCGGCAGATGCTCAGGGCTCGCCGCGAAAATCAGGAGGAGCCCGAACAGGTCCGGCCGACTCCGACGTCGCGGCCCGCGACGACCGGACTGGCCGAGGACGCTCCCGTTGACGCCAAAGCGGCTACGACTCCGCCGGCCGTTGACGTCAAGACCCCCATAGACCGCGCACCTGCTGCCGCCCCGTTGCCGGCCGCGCGCCCAGCGATTGTGCGCGTGCGGCCCGATTCGCCCGCCGTCGTCACGGCTGCCGCGCCCGCAACTTCTCCTGTGGTCATTACCCCGCCGGCCGCCGCTTCTGCGCAGCCCGCACCGGTCCCACCGGCAACGTCCGACCCCGCGTCGCTGCCGCCTGTAGCGGTGAACACGCCACTCGATGGTGACGCCGAGCCGCAACCACGGGGTTTTGCCGCAAATGTGTTTTCGTCGCTTTCGACGTTTGCTGGGACAGCCGCGAATGCTACCGGTAACACTGTCAACTGGGTGATTGATCTTCCCGGCAAGGCGATCTCTGCCGGCGGCAGGCTGTTCGGCGGCGATTCGACCGCCAACAGTAATGCGCCTGCGGCATCGCCGCCTCCTCCCGCTGGCGCGCCGCCACCGTCCACGGCGCCGCCGCCGAAGCGGAACCTGTAGGCGCATTTGGCCGCGCCGATGCCCGAGCAACTCGGGGACTGATAGTTGAACAATTTCAAACTCCTGTTGGTCGGCTTAAGCCGGAAGCAGGTGCGCTTTTTGAATTGCGGTGATAGGTATGCGTTTTCAGTATAGCCGTTGTTGCAACGCAATAGTTTTGTAGTAGGCGGGGCTAGAGCGGTTCGATCTGAGAAGGGGGCTAACGGCGAAGGCACCAAGATGAGCGCAGTTTGGAAAACCAAATATGGCATGCGGCGGGTTCGGCGCGATCCTCCGACCCTGGCGGAGGCTGTCGCGGCAGCCCGCGGGTTGACCGATGACGTGCAGCAGCAGGTCGAGATCGCCGCGTCCCTGATGGACCTGCCGCCCGATCAGGTCAGACCCGAGGTGCTCAAAGCCGCGACGGCCCGCAAGGACGTCAACACCGTCGCCTTCGTCGGGCGAACCGGGGCACCGCGCACCGTCGTGGTTGAACGCGTGCCGGCCCGCCGAGCAACGGCCGGCAAAAGCACGGCACGCAAGGGGCTCAGCGGGAAGGGCTTTGATCGGTAGCGGATTTTCCGACGGAGGTGACGCACCCCGCATGTTTCCGGAACGGCTTACCGAAGGCTACCGCGCCTTTCTCGACGGCCGTTTTGCTGGGGAGCGTTCGCGCTACCAGATGCTTGCCGAGACGGGGCAGCGGCCGGAGATCATGGTGATCGGCTGCGTCGATTCGCGGGTCTCGCCGGAAGTCATATTCGATGCCGCGCCAGGCGAAATACTGGTGGTGCGCAACGTCGCCAACCTGGTGCCACCATATGAGCCCGATCGCGACTCCCAGCACGGCACCAGCGCGGCGCTTGAATTCGGCGTGCAGGCGCTGCGGGTCAAGCACATCGTGGTGCTGGGGCATGCCCTTTGCGGCGGTATCCGGGCTTTCGTGGACGAACAGGAACCGCTTTCCCCAGGTGATTTCATCGGCCGCTGGATGTCGCAGATCGCGCCTGCGGCCGCCAAGCTCGGCCCCCGCGGGACGGATGACGCCTATCGGCGCCGGCTCGAATTGGCATCCGTCGAGCTCAGCCTGAAAAACCTGATGACATTCCCCTGGGTGCGCATCCTGGTAGAGCGCGGCGAGCTTGCATTGCACGGAGCTTATTTCGGCGTCGCCTCCGGCCGTCTGCTGGTGCGTGATCGCGCCACCGGCCGCTTCGAGCCGGTGACCGAGGGCATGCCGCCGCCCTTGTTTCGCGAGGGCGACGTGTAATCCGGATCGCCTTGTCTGGGTTATGCGACTTTCGCAATCGCGGCGTGATGCCTACATGCGGACTTCGAAACATGGAGGCCGATGTGAGACCCCGACGTATCATCCAGATGTGTGCAGCGCTTGCGGTAGCGGCAGCAGCGATACTTGCCCCTGCCGTCCGCGCGGCCGACGAGCCCGACCTTATCTTCAAGCGCTCCACCGTGTTCAAGCTGCTCACGCCCAATGACAAGCTCGCCACCTATGGGCTTGACGATCCGGAAGTTGACGGGGTCGCCTGCCACTTTACGGTGCCGGAGAAAGGTGGCCTCACGGGCTGGATCGGCGTCGCCGAGGAAGTGTCCGACATCTCGCTCGCCTGCCGGCAGGTCGGGCCGATCCACTTCAAGAAGAAATTCGCGCAAGGCGAGGACGTGTTCCGCCAGCGCCGCTCGCTGTTCTTCAAGAAGATGCAGATCGTGCGCGGCTGCGACACCAGGCGCAACGTGCTGGTCTACATGGTGTACTCCGACAGGCTGATCGAAGGCTCGCCGAAGAACTCGACCTCCTCGGTGCCGGTGATGCCCTGGGGCGCCAGCGACGAGGTGCAGAAGTGCGCCGACTGGGTGGAGAAGTGAGGGTTGTCGTGATTGGTAGCCCGCATGGAGCGAAAGCGCAATGCGGGACTGCCTGGGCAAATGGATCGGCCTTTCCCGGATTACGATGACGCTCCATCCGGGCTACAAGCCTGGCTCAATCCGGGCTACAAGCCACAAACTTGATCTTGCGTGCACGGGAAACCCGAATGACCGTCTATGTCGACGACGCGATCTGGAAATGGCAGGGCCTGAGATGGTGCCACCTGCTGGCGGACGACATTGACGAGCTGCACGGCTTTGCGGCGCGGCTTGGCATTTCCCTCGCCTCCTACCAGGGACCGCCGAAGACGACCGCGCCGCATTACGACATCACCGGGTTCGAGCGCGCGCGGGCGCTCGCGCTGGGGGCAAAGCCGTGCAGCCGCGAAGAGATCGTGGCGGTGTTCCGGGTCGTGCGTGTGGCGGGCGGGAAGCGCAGCACACGAAGGTGAAATCTTCAAGTGAACGACAGCTCACAAACCGCAGCCGCCCCCGCGCCTGCGAAGCAATCCTTCGCGGCGCTGCGCCACCGGGGTTACCGCGCGCAGTTCATCACCTACGTGCTGGCGATGATGGCCGACAATATCGAGCACGTCATCAGCTACTGGGTGGTGTTCCGGAAATTCGAATCGCCCGCTTTGGCAGGGTTCGCGGTGGTCTCGCACTGGCTGCCGTTCCTGCTGTTCTCGGTCGCTGCCGGTGCGCTCGCCGATCGGTTCGATCCGCGCCGCATCATCCAGTGCGGGATGATGCTGTTCATCATCGCCTCCGTGGGCTGGGGCTATTTCTTCATCACCGACACCTTGCAGATCTGGCACGCCATGGTGCTGCTGGTGATCCACGGCTGCGCCGGCGTGCTGTGGCAGTCGCCCAGTCAGGTGCTGCTGTACGACATCGTCGGGGCCGCTGATCTCGCGAGCGGCGTGCGCCTCAATGCCACCGCGCGCTATCTGGGCGTGCTGGTCGGACCGGCCGTGGGCGGCGCTATCCTGGTGGCACTTGGCCCCTCTCTCGGCATCCTGCTCAACACCGTGTTCTATCTGCCGCTCGTCCTGTGGCTGGTGAACGCACCCTACGGGCCGCGGTTTCGCAAGGGCGTTGCGCCGCCGCGCCGCGCGGTGCGCGGGCTTGCCGACATCGTGCAGACGATCCGCGACATCACCGGACATCGCGTCATTGTTTCAATGACGCTGCTCGGCGGCGGCGCCTCATTTTTTGTCGGCAATGCCTATAACGCGCAGATGCCAGGATTTGCGCTCGACCTCGGCCATGGCGACCCGGGAGTCGCCTACAGCCTGTTGCTGGCGGCTGATGCGGCCGGCGCCCTGCTGGCGGCCGTGCTGCTCGAAAGCCGCTCGCTTCTTGCCACGAAGCCGCGCACCGCAATCATCCTGGCGGTGCTATGGTGCTGCGCCCTGACGGGCTTTGCACTCGCGAATGTATATCCGCTCGCGCTGGTGCTGCTGTTCATCGCCGGCTTTTTCGAGCTCGCCTTCAACGCCATGGCGCAGACGCTGGTGCAGCTCAATGCGCCGATACAAATCCGCGGTCGCGTCATCGGACTCTACAACATGGCCAGTCTCGGATTGCGGGCCTTCTCGGGCGTCACGGTCGGTCTGATCGGCAGCCTGGTCGGGGTGCACTGGTCGCTCGCGATCTCGGCCCTCGCGGTGCTGGCCATCGCCTGCGCGCTGCTGGCGCTGCGGCAGTGAGAGCCTTTCATGGCATCGCCGATATCTTCTGAACCTGTGGAAAAACCCCCACCCCAACCCTCTCTCCACCCAAGCGGGGTCCAAGCGGGGAGAGGGAGCAGAAAGAGAGCCCGCACATGGTCACGAAAATCGCGCTTGAGGAGCATTTCCTGTCGCCGGGGTTCGAGGACTACTGGAAGACCACGACGGGCGAGATCGCGCCCGCGATCTTCCGACAGGCGGTGGCGCGGCTCGGCGAGTTTGGCGAACTGCGCCTCGCCCAGATGGATCGCGACGGCATCGACCGCGCCGTCCTCTCGATCGCGGGGCCAGGTGTGCAGATCGAGCGTGACACCGCGACTGCGGTGCGCCGTGCGCGGGAATCGAACGATTTTCTCGCCCGCGAAATCCAGAGGCGCCCCGACCGCTATGCGGGCTTTGCGCACCTTGCCCTGCAGGACGCCAAGGCGGCGGCCGACGAGCTTGAGCGCGCGATTCGCGAACTGGGCTTTGTCGGCGCCATGATCAACGGCCACACCAACGGGCAATATCTCGATCACCCCTCGCTCTATCCGTTCTGGGAGCGCGCCGAAGCGCTGGGCGCCATGGTCTACCTGCATCCGGCCGATCCGCCCTCGCCCATGCCGGTGCTCGACGGCACGTACGGCCTTAGGCGCGCCACCTGGGAGTGGGGCGTCGAGACCGGCTCTCATGCGCTGCGGCTCGTGTTCGGCGGCCATTTCGACCGCTTCCCGCGCGCCACGCTGGCGCTTGGCCATTTGGGCGAGATGATGCCGTATCTGCTGTGGCGCTTCGACAGCCGCGCCGCCTTCTATGCCGTCAAGCTCGCCCGCCGTCCGTCGGACTACATCCGCGAGAATATCGTGATGACGATTTCCGGCATGTTCTCGGCCGAGCCGCTCCATTGCGCGATCAGCGCGGTCGGCCATCAGCGCATCATGTTCGCATCCGACTATCCGTTCGAGCCGCCCGACGAGGCGAGCAAGTTCATCGACCACGTGCCGCTGGCCGAGAACGTGCGCGCCGATATTTGCTTCAACAACGCTGTGCGGTTACTGCGGCTTTGAATCCTGGCGCGCAATAGCCAAAGGCATATTGCGCCAGAACTGAAATTTCGAATCGTATGCGGCATCATTCCGGGCTCCCTCGCTGCGCTCGGGGCCCGGAATGACAAATACAAGTCTTCGTGACGGCACACTACGGCCCCAGCGCGACCGCGTGCATGATGCGCCCGGGCAGGAACGTGAATGCACCGGCGATGGCCAACGCGCCGATGAACAGCGCCGCCATCCGGTTGCGGTGCTTGTCGACCGCATGACGGTGCGCCTGCCACACCGCGATCGGCAGCACGATCAATGTGAAGATGGCCAGCAGGTGGATCGGGCTCCATGGTCCCCAGAGCCTGATCTGGTGGATGAAAAATGCGCTCACGCTCACCACGACCATGAGAGCGACCCAAATCCAGCCGATCGTCCGGTGCGGCAGCGTTCCCTTCGGGGCGGCGAACTGAACGAGCCCCAAGCCAAACGCTGCCATCGCGGCGAAGGCGTGAAACTGAATGGCAGCGGATGCGGAAAGCAGCGGTGCAAGGGTCATGGCGAGATTCCTTCGTTGACGCGGTCAGGTCCCATGGCTGAACTCCATTGCCGTTCATTATTTGTCGCCGATAGCGCGAAATATGAAGAAGGCGAATTTCCGAGGTTTGTCCCGCAGGTAAAGTTTTGTAAAGACGCGCCCTGCTCGTGGCACTGACACTTCCGCGTCATTTTGGGACGCGTGCTGCGAGCCCCAGATCCGCACTCGTGGTGTCGCCGACGGCACTCTTTCTTCATTCTACATCGGACAGTATGGTGCCACCCTTCGATTCGGAGCCCTCGATGAGAGTCTTCATCCCAGCCGCGCTGGCGTTGTCCGGGCTCGCTGTCCTGGCGAGCTGCACAAGCGATTCCGGGACGCCGGCACAGCCGAGCTTCTATGCCAGCATGGCGGATGCCAATGCGACGGTCGATGCTGCCACCGCCGCGTCGATGATCTCCGGCTATCGCAGCAACAACGGTCTCGGTGCTGTCGAGGTCGATCCCGATCTGATGCGCATGGCGATGGATCACGCGCGCGCCATGGCGGCGAAGGACAAGATCGACCGCTCCGCCGGACGCGAGTTCACCGGCCGCCTCACCAGTGGCGGCTTCGATGGCAAGATCGCGGTGGAGAATGTCGGTGCCGGCTATCACACGCTGGCGGAGGCGTTTTCCGGTTGGCGCGATTCGCCGTCCCACCGCGCCAACATGCTCAAAAGCGGCGTCAACCGCTTAGGAATTGCCGCCGTTTATGCACCGCAGTCGAAGTACAAGGTATTCTGGACGCTGATCATGGCCGCGAAGGGCGAGGCGCGCGGGTAGATTATGTTTTCAATGTGATTGGATCACCCCTTTATTGGTATGCCCGTGGTTGTCGCGGGCATCCACGTCTCTCTTGCGGAGGTCCAGCAAGCAAGGCGTGGATGGCCGGGGCGAACCCGGCCACGACCTCAATCGAAAAACAAGAAGCGGGGCTTGTGCAGAGAATCGCACGCTGAAACCTTGGGTCCCTAAGCCGGTGTACGTCCTGTCGCTCAATATGGGCTTTTCACCAATGGTGACAAAATGACGATGATTGAATGTCAGATTGGCCGCACATGTGATAATTTGGAGGCGCTGGCGGCCGCTATCCTGAAAAATGATCCTAGATCCGGAAGTTGGTGTCGCCGATTTTCGCGAAGCCCTTCGCCCACAAGCAAGAGAGAGTGCTTGAGGGCGCCCAATTGTAACTGCTCCGCAGTAGGCTGATTTTCGAAGTTTTATCGATTTATCAGCGCTTTCTGCGCAAGGTGCGTGCTTTCAACTCACGAATTTAGGATGATTGCTCTTCCGCCTCGCAAGTTACGGGCCATTTGCCAACGCCACTTGTGAATGATAGTGGGATATTACCAATCGATGTGCGCATCCGCGCAGATCAGCTATTCGCTTTTTGCTCAGCGGCCGTCGCGTGTTCTACAAGGACTTTCGTGTGTTCTGCTAAAGCTTCCGCGCGCTCTGCTAGCCGCTGCCACATCGCGGCCATTTCGACAAGCAGGATTCTCTCATCTGAATCGCGAAACCGCCTGGTCTCGGCCAGCCGGAGGCAATCTGCAGCGTATCCTTTGTACTGCGCGGCCCTTGGCATACCACCTCCTGGTCGGAGCCCAAACGCGTCCGAGCGGATTTGGTTCCAGCCAACCCGGCATCAAATTGCCCTCAACAACCTGCGAGGACTGCAACCGGTGTTCCGGGTTTCAAGTTCCATTTGTGCGGGGCACGCAGAAAGGCCAACGAATGCAGGATCGTGCTACCTACAGGCGATATGCAGAGGAATGCCGTCGTTTGGCGACGGCAGCGCCGGATGAGCATCGACGCGTGCTGCTTGAGATCGCGGAAGCCTGGACGAAACTCGCACAGGAAAGCGGGCTTCAAGAGTCTGCGGGAAGAAAGTGAGATCCCCGTACGGCGTTATTTCCGTACGATGTTACTTCAAATCGAATCGTTCGACGAGTTCCGCCAGATGGCGCCACACCACCACCATGTCCTCAAGCATGGCCTTGTCCTCATGGCTCAATGCGTGACGTGCGAACTCGGCGCACTCGGTAGCATGCGCCCGATACCGCGCGGCGCGCATTTGTACCCGGCTCAAAACTCTGATTCGCGAGTTCGCTACGATGTGATCCAGCGCTTTCATGTTGCCTGAAACGCAACGTAACCATCGCGGTTCCTGGAACTTGGGATAGAGCGAGGAAAATTGATCGGGACGTGGTTAAGTTTGCGCCAACGAATCGGTTTATGATCTCACATCGCTCGCGGTTGTGGTGTCCAAAGAGATTTGCCTGATCACGAACTGCCAACCGCAACACCAGCCCGTACCGCGCGAGGATAGGTTAAGCGCAGCGAAACCTATCGGGGCCGTGGTGCGCGGACGGAACCACGATGGGTTTCGCGGACGAGTCTTACGATGGCAAGGTGATGGGTTTCGCTCCCGCTTAACCCATCCTACAGCTTGTGCCGCGCCAGCACCTCACGCACCGCTTCGACGAGCTTCTCCTCCGGAACCGCGAACTGGGCTTCAGCCTGCTTGCGCAGATAGTCATCGCGCTGCTTGGAGAGCCCGGCAAGCTCGGCGCCGACGATCAGATCCTTGATCTGCACCTCGCCCTTCTGCTTTTCATCGGAGCCCTGAATGACCACGCACGGACTGCGGCGGCGGTCGGCATATTTCATCTGCGGGCCGAATTTGCCAGAGCCCAGATAAAGCTCGGCGCGAATGCCGGCTTGGCGCAGAGTCGAGACCATGCGCTGGTAATCGGCGACGCGGTCCTTGTCGAATACGGTGACGATCACCGGCCCGGGCTCGGCTTTGGTTTCGACCTTGCCCAGATGTTGAAGCGCAGCCAGCAGACGCGACACGCCGATGGAAAAACCGGTCGCCGGCACCGGCTCACCGCGAAAGCGCGAGACGAGACCGTCGTAACGTCCACCGCCGCCGACGGAACCGAAGCGCACGGGCTTGCCGCCCTCATCAGTGGTCGGGAAGGTGAGTTCAACCTCGTAGACAGGGCCGGTGTAGTATTCGAGGCCGCGGACGACGGAAGG